>Ga0157374_10000879_pt1 | contig 26216 bp, 37 predicted proteins | sample M25metaG_FD_115308 | JGI IMG/M metagenome (GOLD analysis project Ga0157374, IMG submission 115308) | Miscanthus rhizosphere microbial communities from Kellogg Biological Station, Michigan, USA - M2-5 metaG | ecosystem: Host-associated > Plants > Roots > Rhizosphere > Soil | place: USA: Michigan... | reverse complement strand
GTCCGTCAATTCGGACTGGCTCAACTTAGAGCGATCACATGTGCCCCATCCCTTCTTGCAGTCGGCGAAGTTTTGAGCACGATCCGACGACTGCGCGTGCAGGAGAATGGGCCAGAGACTCAGGAATGCCAATTGGGCCCAATAGTATTTCCGTACGCTCATTTCCATATTGCTATCTCTTTCGGCGATCGAAGAGTCACGCTGCAGATGAAGCGTGCAGGACGAGATCGTGGCGACTCTTTAGGTTTAGAAAATGAACAATCCAAGCTGTGCAGGTTTGTACATTCAACTCGGTGAGATTCAATTTCTCCGCGATATCGCGGTCGTTCAAACCTTCACCCACTGCGCGATAAATCGGGCCCAGGACACCCGTTTGTTCCCAAAAGCAACGCATCTATACCTCCTGTTCTAGCCCGCCTTCGTGGCGAGCTGTCATGCGAACTACCGGCGTCTCTCGCCAAACTTGGTCTGTTGTTGTCCACCTCGATCGGACAAACCTAAGAGGATTGACACCGGAAGCTGAAGCCTACGTATCGTTGGATCGTTTCCGCTGAGGACTTGAACAACAATGCAGTCACCGTCCTGAACAGGATCCGAAACCAATTCAAAACGCTCGCCGTACATCGTTATGTGCGTCGATGCGATGTAACCGAGGTCCTTGAGCCTGGCACAGTTCTCGGCGGGTGTGCGGCTGACCGCAGGAACGTCGGGAGCACCTGCTGGCGTAAGGAGTAGGTCGTTTACGAGATTTTGGGCTTCGGGGCGAATCACAGAACCTCCTGGCTAATGCAGTAATGAGGAAAGAGCTTCAAATGACTTGATTTAGCTCAGAGAACCTGAAAGAGGTAGTCACTTTCTAGAATGGTCGAGGTGCCAAAGAATAGCTGATCTAAATTGCTCACATCTATCTTTAATCTTAGCGGCAATCTTAGGGGCGCTTAATCGTCGATGTGAGCAATCCAACACAGAATCATGTCGTGTGATCTGTCATCCTAAAGTTGCCTTGCAAGTCTCGAAGTGAAACCGTTCGGAGAATTTTGCGACTACCCGCTCGCAGGATGATCGGTGTCCCTGAAGAGAGAATTCGAGTAGATCAATGGCACCCAGCCTTCGCCAGTTTCGGAATCGACTCGCTTTCTTCGCTGAGTGGTTTATAACCTTGTTAGCAACGTTCAAGAGGAAGAACCGAGATTTCAAATCGGTTAGGATGTGCCCGTTTTGCGGGCTGATCACATCCCGCTACAAGACGTGCTGCCTGGAGTGCGGCAAGTCGTTCAAACCAGCCTAAAAAAGGGGACCTTTGCCTCACCGCGCGGATCATTTTATTCATTGCGTGAAGCGAACTCTGAGACCTGGTTGTGCGTACAATAGATTATGCCGAATGACGCACAGTTTGCCGCAGAAAGAATCAAACGGTTCGGGGAGCACAGCGAATTGCTGCTGAGGACGTACCACGCAGAATTTGCTAAGGACCCTACCAGCCGCGCGACTGAATCCTCGCGCAACTTGATTGCCCTGCGCCACACGATTAAGCAGATTTATGGAGAGGCCGCTGCGCTTGCCGTGGCTAATCCATTCGACTTTGCTGCCGACGCGGTATCCTCAGGAGGATAGCTGCCTTTGCTTTGGCAAAGTGTCCCGGAGATAGACCTCTAAACTCCCAAATAGCCGTCGCGTCACGTCCCGGCGGTCCTAATTCGTTTCCCTGCGTGCGCAGCAAGGACTGAGCAATCCTGACCAGATGTATGGACCCCCAGACGGTTAGTATCAGGTCAGAGCCGCCGTATTCTCCGAGGACTCCTATGAGAACACAGTACCTCCACATCTCGGCGTATTCGTGTGATAGATGCCGAGGGCCGGTCATTTCAGGCTCCACCGCGGTACGCGGGAGTGAAATATCGAAAGAGACTGAGGTCAAGCAAGTTGGAGCGATTTGCCTGTCTTGCGGCCATAGGCAGAGCAAAGTGGGCACGGCGGCACACGCGACTTTCCACCAGTTCAATGGGACCTAGAAAATGCTATCGACACGGAACATCTGGTGAGCGCGTACTTTGAGGAGATCAATCGTGAAGAACTACGTTGAGCAGTGAGCTGTGGACTTGCAGCCCGCCATCTAAACCTCCGTGGTAGTGAATGAAACCCAATTTCCTAAAGCGGTTCATGAAAAAGCTGACCCGAGACCGCGTGGTTCCGACCATCTCAGCTAGTGTCTCCTGACTGATTTTGGGTACCACCACTTCTGGCACGCCCTCCTTGCCGAAACGGGCGAGCAACAGGAGGACGCGGGCCAGTCTCTTCTCGCTGGAATTAAACAAATGGTCGACTAGGTCTTCTGCGTACCGAATATTTCGAGCGAGCAGATACGCTACGAACATATCTGAAAACGCATGTTCGCGATGAAGCGCGTCCATCATCGCCTTTTTTTCCACCCGCAAAACTTCACAGGGCGTCATTGCGGCCGCAGATCCCATGCGACGGACCTGACCGGCTAGCGAGCCTTCGCCAAAAACATTTCCTTCACTCACGATGGCGATCGTCGCTTCCTTGCCGGTTTTGGATACGACCGTGAGTCTCACCTTGCCCTTTTGAACGTAGAAGACAGCGTCCGCCTCGTCGCCTTGCGGGTAGATCGTTTGCTTTTTCGCGACCGCCACTATCTTCCTGCCCTCACCAATGGTGGCGAGGAAAGTGTCGGGGTCGAACACGCTCTCCTTCTTATTCTTTGCGATAGCTGTACTCACTACTCAATTTTAGTCCTCCTGCATCCAGGCCACCACGCCACTGTCCAAGATGCCTCGGAGGGTGTGCGGAGAGTGGAAGTGAGCCATACTGCACAGTATTTCCAAGCGAAGTAGGCCATTCTATAGATGCCTCGAGAAAGCAGCTTCTCCGCCAAAACCGGACGGCCTATCTACCTTCCTGAGGGGCGGGCTTGCCCGGACAAGGTGGTTCGCGGGCCATTGCCCTGATATTCATCAGCGGGAATCCGCAATCGTTATCGCCTTTCACGGAAGGCACTTTGGCCGGGCCGTCCCCCGACACGCAGCCGGCTCCTGACAAATGGGAGAAGCGCAATGCGCAGTAAAGATTTAATGAGCCCCGATTTCGTGAGCGAAATCGTGCTGCTTGGCGTTGGCACGCTGATACTCATATCACTATTGCTGTTCATAGTGACCGCGTTCACTCGCACTTGAGGCGAGCAACGAATCTCTAGCGAGGAATTATGCCGCCAAGAATTCAAGTGGGTACAGTTCTCATCAACGACTCACCTTTAATAACACAGCTCTTTGGTCTGGATAGCGAAGCGTGCGCAGGAGACTGGAGCGTAGTCATGAAGCTCGACGGATTCGCCCTAGATCGCAAGATTCGCATCGCCGGATGGAACTTCTTTTTCATGGCGGCAGAAGTTAAGGTGATGTTCTTTGGCGCTGTTGGAGCGAAGAAGGTCCAGAACGCATTGATAAGGATCTTGGCGAAGGTGAAACGGCAACATTTCAATGGCCTTGAGGTGACTGGAATCGTTGCAAAACGTTTTTTGGGCGTACCCTACGCCACCGTCTCGGCGCATTCACGTCATATCCAACAGAGCTGCCGACTGGAGGACGCAAACGCGCGGCGAGCGTCTCAGCGCGCCAACGACTGGGCTAGAGGTTGAGCCCGCTCGTAGTTTCGACCTAAGCAGGATGTGAGAACGTTAGGAGGAACTTTGATACACCCGCTCGACCTGTATCTCGGAGCAATTGTTACGGTGATGTTCTTGGCAGGCTGCGTTCTAACCATCACGAGTGGACGTCAACGATCTCAGGCCCGCAACCGGTGGAACGGTAACTCCGGCCGTTGAGAAACAGATTTTTCTTGCGGTTGGCTGCCAGAGAGCCCAATCCGTCATAGTGAAATGCCTTGGGCGAGGGAGACAATAATGCAGATGGATCAAAGTCGGAATCTCGGCCGAATCCTTGAGGCTGGCGTCGTTGTGAGTTGGGCAGACTTGATGCGTGGCGCCCAAACTGGTTTGATTCACATTGAATACAGCTTCGCTCCTAGCGGCACTTTGGATTTTCTGCACTTCTGGTCGGCTATAAGCCGAGGTCATTGGCTTTTGGCTTGTTCCTGCTGGATGTCTGCTTCAGCATTTCACCAGACCGGCGTTTACTTTGAAAACGGATAGGAATCAGAAGGTCTCGCACACATTCTGGAATCTGTGATGCAACACCAGGATGCCTTCACTCTTCCCCAAAATCTCGGCCGCCCTGGGCTGCTCCAAATTTCAACGCCAAACGACGAAGAAGTCCCCGCAGCCGCGGCGCTTGTGAAAGAAATCTGCGGATAGTAGGCTCAGCGCTGGCACAGCCTGCACTGGCCTGAAGGAAACGTTCAGTCAGTTCGGCTGGAATTTGACCTGCGCAGAAGCTGCATGTTCCGCAGCTTGGTCGTACCGTGTGCGTCTCTGCCATTCCGCGAAAAACTAGTCGCCGCATCTCGCGTGCAACGATGATAATGGCCTCTAAAGAAGATGTTCTCTCTCCTGACAGTCGCGAGCGCAGCAGGCATCATAGCGCGAAGCGCCAGACACTGGATCTACCAACTCGGTGGTCTCGGTTTAATTCCGCTCGGGTTGCTCGACAATTCCGTTGTCCCACTTCCTGGAAGCATGGATGTGTTGACGATATTCCTGTCCGCGCGCAAGGAACGCTTTTGGTTTTATTACGCTTCAATGGCGACCGCGGGTTCCGTGATAGGAGGCTTCGTCACCTACAGGCTTGCTCGCAAAGGAGGGAAGGAAACGCTCGCGCGTAGGTTCCCGGCCAGCAAATTGGAAAAGACATACAAGATCTTCGAGCGTTGGGGCTTGGGTGCGATCGCCATTCCCGCGCTGCTACCGCCACCTGTGCCCATGCTTCCATTCTTGTTTGCGGCGGGTACCATGCAATATCCAGTGAGAAAATTCCTGTTCGCGCTCAGTCTGGGACGAATGGTCAGGTACACACTTCTTGCGTTCCTAGCCGCCCGTTATGGGCGACAGATACTCGCCTTCATTTCACTGCACGCGCACCCCACCCTATTCGTGGTTGTCGGGCTGATTGCAACCGTGGCCGTCATAGTCTTCGTTGCCTTCGTAGGAAAACGACAAGAGCGCCCTCAGGTCTAGACTTCTCAAGTGTTGCCTCCTGCTATACTTATTAACGACGCTTTTGCTACGGTTTGCTCGTCACGCGGTGGTCCCTCATTGGATCAGATTCATCTCCGCCTTCTTGCCCGCCGTTTCGCCTAATGCGAATCTGAAATCAATGTGAGCGGCGGCATGGAAACTTTTGACGTGTATCTGAGTCTGTGACAGCACGCCTCTCCAGAAAGAAAACAACTTTAATGATCACATTTTCGGAACTGCCCTTGTCTTCCGCTCTGCAGCGGAAGTTGGCAGCATCTCAATTCGTAACTCCAACTCCCATCCAGATGCGAGCCCTTCCTCCTGCCCTGGCCGGCCGAGACGTGATCGGCACGGCCCCACAGGCACTGGCAAAACACTCGCATTTCTGATCCCGATCCTTGAAATGCTGCAACACGAATCATCGCGCCATACCAGCGCTCTCGTCTTGTTGCCCACCCGCGAACTGGCGATGCAAGTCTACGAGCAATACGACAAACTGCGTAGCAAGAACATAGTTAAAGCGGCCCTCATTGTTGGTGGACTTTCCGAGCAAGCCCAGGTCCAAGCTCTTCGAACTGGAGTGAGCTTAGTCATTGCCACTCCTGGGCGCCTGCAGGACTTTATCAGGCGAAAGCTGGTTGACTTGCGTCAGATTAAAATCCTGGTGCTCGATGAAGCTGATCGCATGTTGGATATGGGTTTCTTGCCTGCCATGCAGCATATTTTGTCGGTCCTCCCACAGAACCGCCAAACCCTGTGTTTTTCAGCCACCATGGAGCGGTCTGTCGCAACTCTTGTGAACGACTACATGCGCGACCCCGTGCGCGTCGCAGTGGGTTCGGTTCTCAAGCCGGCAATTACCGTGAAGCTGGAAGCGTACGAGGTGCGGCCGAGTGAGAAGCTGGATGTACTCCGCCAGTTGCTCTATGCAGAGCAAGGTCAGACTTTGGTTTTCGCCCGAACCAAGCGGGGCACGCAACGCCTCGCCAAAGAACTGGTGCGCGACGGCTTCAATGCCACGATGATTCACGGCGACCGGTCGCAAGCCCAGCGTAACGGAGCCTTGAGCGGATTTCAGCAAGCTCGCTTTCAGGTGCTGGTCGCGACCGACATCGCTTCCCGCGGGCTGCACGTGGACGATGTGGCACACGTGATCAACTACGATTTGCCGAAGATGGCCGAAGACTTCATTCATCGCGTCGGGCGCACTGGGCGAGCGGGGTCTCAAGGCCGCGCATCCACGATCGTTGCAGGCGTGGAGATCCTGGAGTTACGGAATATCGAGCGCGCACTGCAGTTGAAAATCGAACGTGGGCAAATGCGTTCTGATGGTGTACCGAGGCGTTTGATCCAAAACACCCTGGCCTCGCGTACGTTGACCGCTTTGCCGGGTGAAGTTTTTGTATAAAAGATAGAGGTAGTACAGCGCCCGATGTCACGAATCCGGAAACCAAAGGCAGGTCAGGTTTCCAAGGACCGAACGAGCAAGAAGGCTCAGCCGGCTTACGGGCGACGCGGAAATCAATACACTTAACGAGAGACTGGGAGTCAACGCAAGCGTAAACTCTTGAGCGAAGCACGAGCCGTCGCCCCATTGATATCAGGCACGATTACAAGCTCGAGTTCCGTCGCAGCCGAGATTTCGACTTGGTATTCTTCCACTTCGCGTGTTGTCTGGGGCGGGCTGAAGTTCCACTGCTGGCGAACGATTTCTCGAAACAGGTGACCGCCATCCGCAGACCATCGCAAGACGAATTCTTGAGTGCGGGGTTCTTGTTCCTCTTCAACAACCAGCGATATCCTTCTTATTTGTTGAGGCTTATCAAAGACCAGCCGAACCGTTTGACTTCCTGGCACGGCTGCACGCCAGCCCCGGTTTTCTCCGGAGACCAATGCAGACTCGATCGGGAAACCTTCCTCCTCCGACGTTATCTCGACCACCGCGGTACGATTGATATCGAGCCAGCCTTCGCCGTGAGGTCGAGCGGCCTCCGGAGTAGGAGCTATAAACCGTTTACGCATAAGCTCCGAGTTTACCTCAATCCTGTCTCTGGGCTTTTGTGTTGCACATCACTGGCCCGACTCGAAGGACAAGCTTGAATTCTTGTGAAAACAGCCGAGAAATCGAAGACAAAAGCCCAGATTGGTGCGTATGCACGTAGCGGAATTCATCTCAAACCAGCGGCAGAGCACGCTCATTGTTGCGGGAACCCTTCTCCTAATGCTCGTGGGTATCGGTGCTTACCTTGCCACCGGTCAATTGCTGGAATTCTCAGTCTTTTTCATAATCCCAATTTCCTTTTTCACATGGTTCGTCAGGCGACATACCGGCCTGATCGCCTCAGGGGTGAGCGCCGGGTTCACGTTGGCCGCAAATCTGGAGTCGCCTATGCATGCTGTTCACCCGAAGGTTGCGTACTGGAATGCGCTGGTCTGGTTGGCATTTTTCGTGCTCATAAGCATCATTATTGCGGAACTTAAGGTGTTGTATCTTCGCGAGCGAAGGCTCTCTCGCGTGGATAATCTCACCGGCATTGCCACCCGTCTCGCTTTTTATGAAGTCGCTGAGGGTGAAAAGAATCGAGCAAGGCGATATCGGCACTCGATGACAATTGCTTATCTGGATCTGGATCACTTCAAAGAGGTGAACGATTTGAAGGGACATGCGGTTGGAGATAAGGCCCTGGTTGCAGTGGCTCAGACCATCGAGAATACTATTCGGCAAACCGACACTGTGGCACGCATGGGAGGGGACGAATTCGCGATCATTCTCCCGGATACCAGAAAAGATGCCGCCGGGAGGGTACTTTCGAAGGTATTGCGAGCATTGGATGAAGCGATGCTGCGGGGTGAATACCCAGTCACGTTTAGCATCGGGGCTGTGACTTTCCTCAATCCTCCTGAATCGCTACAGGAAATGATCAGGCAAGCCGACAGAGTTATGTATTCGATTAAGTCTACCGGCAAGAATCGACTCGAGCAGAAGGAGCTCGCCGCGTAGGATGTGTGCTGTGCCGACCACTCGGGATTACCTCGTGAAGGAACTGAAGCCAGATCCCGACTGCAATTTCAACCTCGTCCGCATGTCGGACGCCTGTCGAGAAGAGGACCCCGTGAAGCTTATTTTGTTGAGGACGTAGAAGGGAGCGCGCACGGCTTGCATTGCTCTGAACTCAAGTCTTGCGGCGGCCTTGGCAGAAGCTCGGACAGGGCCTGGGTATGCGTTTGATCCAGAGGACACCATTTTTCAAATCTGCCCCTGGCTCACTCCAAGAGGGGGCGACTCGCATTCGAATCACCCCTTCGAGAAGGGAGACTTAGAGCGGTTGAACGTTCTCCGCTTGCCACCCCTTTGCACCTTTTGTGACATCGAATTGCACGGTCTGGCCCTCTTGCAGGCTCTTAAAACCGCCGGCCTGGATGGCTGAGAAATGCACGAACACGTCGTCGCCCGATTGACGGCTAATGAAGCCATAGCCTTTGGCGTCGTTAAACCACTTTACTGTTCCTTGTTCCATATTCTTGTACTGTTGTTTCCTTTTTTGTAGTTACGCTGGAGGGAATCGGAGGGAAACTTATGCAGATTGCTTGCTTTTAAAGGCGAGGGCTGCTCGCGACCGAGTCGGTCTAACGCTCAACCTGATGCTACGCTGGAACAGCGAGATTAGCAAGCCAATAGCTTAGGGGCACGGCAACTCCTACTGCGCGTTCTGCTCTGATCTATGCCGTGTTGAGTCGCTGCTGAGCTGATTCCATACGGGGGCGGAGCTGCTGTTACGACGCGAAGAAGGTGGGGAGTATGGTGCGCGATCTGATTTGTTTCGCTTCCTCTCTGCCGTGTCATTTGTCACGCACCCGTGCACAAGGATTTGTAAGTACCCATTCCAACTCTTACCGTGAGCCTTTAGTCGACGACTAGGTTTTTTTACTCGACAGGTCGTCCAAGGCGCATTGGTTTGCTTACAGCATCCACTCTGGTTTACCCGGTGTTTCCATGGGAGGCACGAACGGCTGTGTGGCCGCTTCGGTTAAGACTCATGTCGCGACCTGGCCCAAAGCGATTCCGCCGGGCGCAACACATCGGTGGACCAGCCGACTAGCGACCTGACGATTGGCCGCAGCGTCTCGATTTCCTGCCGGCAACCCTCGCATGATCAGCGCCCGTAAATTTTTTAAGGGGCGGCTTTCCCGGCCGCCTCTCCTAATCGCCGTGACCTGGCTTCAGTAGAGGGATGTGCCTGTTTGATGACATCGAGCACGGCTTCAATCCGAACTAGCCGGGAGAACTGGTTGTTCGGGAGCAAGGTTCAGAGCGGCTTTGTTTATGCTTCTGCTGATGAACCTTTTCTTCAAATGCACCGTTCGGACTGCAGTGAGTAGCTCGGCTCCAGCATCGCTCTTTATCAAAAATCCCCGAGCACCAGCCGCAAATGCCTGGCGCACAAAGAATGGATTGTCGTACTGGGTGACAAACAGGATCTCGGCGTCTGGCGCGGTTCTCTTTATGAGGGGGGCCGCATGAAGTCCGTTCAAGTCAGGGATACTGACGTCAAGGAGAATGACGTCCGGCTGACATTCCTGTGCCTTGCGCACTGCTTCGAATCCGCTCGACGCTTGAGAGATTACATTGAACTCAGGGTCCGTAGCGAGGAGGTTACAGAGGTTTCGCCTTATCAGTTGGTGATCATCAACCAGCAGTATCCGTATTGCAGGCATCATTGCTCCCTCGCCATGCAATATTCGTAAGTCGCCACCTTAACGGACACTGCAACATTGTTGAGGGTAAGCCTCTGTGGGATAACCCACAATACATCCGTACGTGTATGGCCAATTGCGACGCGTAAGGTGGGCCTTGGAAGGCCTTCGCTGACGTTTTATGGGCGCTTCGCATTCGCGAACTCGATTTGTTACCTTGTTATCGTTGCAACATAGGCCCTCGTGCCGCGCTTAGCCACTCACTGGCTACCGAACGGCGCCGAGGGCCATTTGTATCTCTTGAGTGACCTGCGACGCACGCTTGTTTAAGCCCTTTCCAAAGCGACCAAGGCAGCGTCTCCCTACGGAGGTTCAAACGGCTGCTACGCTGAAAGGCGAGCCAGCCCCTGGATCGTCGGCAAAAGAGAGACTGCCAATTGCGTTTTTCGAAGCGTGGCTCGGAACGACACCGTGGAGGAAGCCGGCCGCTATGTCGAGGTCACTTGCGAACGCATTCGCGAGATGGACGCCAAAGCGTTGCGCAAACGGCGCTTTCATCGCGTTCGAATGACTAAGACTGCTTCTCGACGGCGAATAGAGTCTCTGGCTAATTGGTTGGTTCGAGCTGTTGACAGCGATCGTGAAAGAGACTAGCTTCAAAGTAGGGCGAATATTCAATTCTCTCGTTCAGGTTCCCTGAGCTAAGTCAGCCTATCTGAAGTTTTCCTCCTTAGATTAACCATCACCCGATGGAGGTTGACTATGTTTGCGCGTAACGTTGCCATACGCCTGAAGCCCAATTCCCTGGCCGAGTTCACCCAAACCTTCGAGAAAGAAGTGTTTCCCATTCTGCGGAAGCAAGCTGGTTTCCGGGAGGAAGTCACTTTTTCTACCTCGCCGACTGGGAGGGATGTGGTCGCAATCAGTCTCTGGGACACCAAGGAAGACGCCGAAGCATACAAAGCGACTGGATACCCTGAAGTGCTCAAGAGCCTAGATAAGGTGCTCGACGGCGCCCCTAAAGTGCGGGTATCGGATGTGCTTAGCTCGACTATTCACCAGACCACCACCGTTTCTGCTGCCTAATTTGTTGATCGGAGCCGCCGCCAGCGGCAAAAGCTGCGTCTGGCTTGCCCTATGTTTCCGCTTCGGAGTTTTTATGGACTCACAAATTCAAGTCGGGAGCATTCTTATTGAGGACCGTCCCACAATGGCACGAACCCTCCATATCGAGATCGAACCCTACGCACGAAGCTGGAGCTTGGTCCGCTTTGTCCACGGTCGCGACTTGGACCGTAAAATTCGTGCCGCAGGCTGGAACTTTTTGTTCATAGCCGGTGAAGTAAAGGTGAAGGCTTGGGGCGCAGGATCTCAGAGCGATATTCAGACGGCACTCATGCGAATAGCCCATAGGAAGCGCAGGGAATGCTTCAATTGTCTCGAAGTAACAGCAATCATCCCCAAACGCTTTCTTGGCATACGATACATGACCGTTTCGGCGCATTGTCGGCACATTCAGCCAAGTTCGCGATTGGATAATATCCGGCGGCGCCGGACAGAGCAGAGAGAAGCTGAATGGGCGCGCGGTTAAGAACTTATTGGCCCGGAGCGCTTACCCAAGTCGAATAGATTACTTGAGAGTTCTTCATGTACAGACCAGACCTATATCTCGCAATTGTCGTTGGAGTGATGTTCCTTGGCGGCGTCGTCCTGATGATTCCGTTGGCACTAAAGCGGCGGAGAATACATCGTCAATGGAACCGTGTGCCCGGAAACCAAAGCGAGTCGAGATGAAACCGGTAATGGGAGTAACGCTGGACTGGATTCTTGAGTGTGCAGTGGTCGTGAGTTGGACAGATCTATTACAGAGCGAAAAATCGGGTTCGATCCAGGTTGACTACTGCTTCAGCGCGAACGGCTCTGTCGATAGCCTCAAGCTCTGGTTATCAACGATTCGTGGACATTGGCACCTTGCGTGTGAATACGGAAAGATCATGTCTACGCATCCCGGATGCGTCGTCCGTTTCGAACAGGGGTGTGAAAGCGCTGAACTGGCCCGCAATTTGGAATTTATCATGGGGCACCAGGATGCATTTCAGCCTACCCTAAACCATGGTCGCCATGGCTTGTTGCAGGTCCGCGTACCAACCCAACAAGAGACCGAGACGGCGTCCGCCGCCATAGCAGCGGCGCATTTGCAGCTAGATTCTATGGCGACACAGCTGACCGGTTGATCCTCACCGGCATTGTATCGCCCAAAACTCAGCGCGGAAGCGGGAACTCAGGAGCCAGAATGGCGACGGAAGCAGATGTTGTGAAAACGACCGACGAAGCACTGACTATCGAAGAACGCGACAGCGCAGCAGCTCACGCTAAGTTTGCGGAATGGCACGTCGCTGAATTAGAACAGCGGCCACGGCGAATGCTGTACTTTGCTATTGGATTGGGCGTAATCATGGTCGTGGCCGTCGCTTTCCTGGTCCACGGCCACTAAAACCCTTGTTGCTTCAGCCAACATTCTGACAGTCAGCAAGTGAGCTGTTCAGATCAGTTATAGATTCGCGGATACGGCAGTATTGCTACTAAAGGGAGTTGTACACAACTCTGAAGATATGGGTTTGCATCTCGCCTTCTGAGAAGAAAGGTCCGATGAAAGTCTATTGTTCAAAAATTGTATTCGCGCACACCTGGTTTTTGTTGATATTCTGCTCCGCCATCCTTTTCGGTCAGCAGAGCAACACCTCCGAGCACCAGCGAAACGTCTCCGATTGCAGAAATGGTTGGGGCACTTGCGACCGCTCGCAACTAAGCGACAGGGAAGCCACCGCACTGGCGGTGGCCGAACATCGGCGCAATGTCTCGAACTGTGACAATGGATTTAGCTCCTGTGACCACTCGCGACTGACCGCTGCAGAATCGCGGAACATCGCCGTGCTGGAGCATCAACGAAATTTGGCCGAGTGCAAACGCGGAATCGGATCGTGCGACGATCTTAAGCTCACATCGTCGGAGGTGAATGAAGTAAGGCTAGCTAGACGCGAACAGAATCTCTCAGATTGCCGCGAAGGTGCTACTTCGTGCGATCATTCCGCGCTGACACCGGGCGAAACCAAAGAGGTCACTGCCGCGGAACTGGAACGCAACTTAAAGAATTGCAGTAGCGGTTGGGGCGATTGCGACTACCAAAAACTGACTCCCCAGCAAACTCAGAAAGTCGCCACAGCGGATCGTCTACGTAACTTCACCGCCTGTAGAGATGGCGACGAAGCATGTGATTACGAGAAGCTCACCCCCTCGGAAACCAAGGCCCTTGCGGATGCTGAACATAAACGCAACTATGCCGCTTGCGTTCATGGCTACGATTACTGCGATCTCTCGCGATTAACCCCAGCAGAAGCTGATGCGATCCCCAGCTCCCGTTAACCACGGCATCAGCGGAGCTTGGCGCAGCATATAAGTGCGTCAAGCTTCGCAGCGATAAAAAACTTTGCAGCCCTAATGACGGCGGACCTGCCGGAAAGGCACAGAATCACCATGGCCTCATCTGTCATTGTTGGATGGTGAGCAACGTAAGAGCTGCTCTTCAGAGCTTTTAGAGTGCACCACGCACGGCAGGAGCATCTCAAGAGCAGCACGGGAGATTCACCATGCCATCGGTTCTTCATCGGCTACTTGTCAGTGTTCGTAGTTCGCGCGCTTTCCTCAGTGCTGAGTTGAGGAAATTATTAGGCTTGGAAAGGCACGACGGCGACTTCGCTTCGCAGCGAATCTGCCCATTTTGGAGACTCATTACTCCGAGATATGAGCAGTACTGCCTCGAATGTCGCAAAGTACTGAGGCCGGCGTGATGCCTGATGGGAAGTCCAAAGCGTTTTTGGACGAAAAAGCCGCTGCTACTGTGGAGTGGAAGCCAAGTTTGAGGATTCGTACCCCCTGAGAACTGCGCGGCGTGTTGAGATGGGACGCCGCCTCACGCAACTGAGGACCGGAGCGGCTGATGCACAAGCTACGGCTTGCTCGGCTTATTGCGAACGGGAAAACGATCTGGGAATGTGATTGTAATGGTTTTCTGGTCCCGGCTGATCTTCGGTGGAAGGCCGCGTACAAGATGAATGACAACCTTCCTGCCGGACTCTGAGAATTTCATGTTTAAGCGGTTGGGACCCGGTTCCGGCGACATCATGGGACACTCCTTAAAATGCTTACGAGGCGCTTCCAGTGCGACTGCACCAAGTTTAGAGCAATCCTTGGTCGCAATCTGATCAATTTTGAACAGATTCTCGTCTGTCTCGCAAAGCGGTTTGTGTAGATTAGATAGCTTCTAGGACTGGGCTCCAGTTACTATCCAACTCGGGGGGAAGATCTGCAGAACCCGCATCGAGAGAGATATTAGAAGCTCCATAGACTTGATGAATGGTATGAAGCAGGGCGATCAAATTGCTGCGCGACGATTTCGTCGCGTGGCTGTCGGGATCCCTGGCAAACTCCGCTCTATACGTCTTCAGCAGCAATCCACTCTGCTGCGCCAGGCGTTCAATAGTTGCTGCGTTGAACTGTTTATCCGTGTGCATACCTTAGTGTACGTGTTTTCACGCTTGAAAGTTCTTTCAGCTGACGTAGGCGAACTGTCCAGGGGCGTCGATACAGATTGATCTCTGCTCTAACCTCGCGGAGTGAGACGCTTGCCGGCGCGAAGCTGTTCAGCAGTGAATTCATATCCGCAGGTGCCGCAGCTCCATCTTTTGTTTGTTCTCGTCTCAGTGCCGGATGCCGGACCGTGGCACGCCTTTTCGCTGGGTTGAAATGCCAATACAAGTTCACCACCGCATTCAAGGCAATGTCTGGACTGGAAGGAAGGCATGATCCGTGTCTCGGGAAAGGGCCGCCGCGACCGAAACTCTGTCCGCCGTTGCCGCGCGGCCGATCGGCTTTTGGCTTAGCCTCGCTCACATTCAAAGTGCGACCGCCCAGTCCGGAGCCGTTCGCCCACTATCGCCATTTCTCCTTTACTTGAGTTTGGCATCTCGACAAAAGCAAATCCACGTGCGCGTCCTGTTTCCCGGTCTGCGATGATGTTCACGTTTTCCACCGCTGCATATATTGCGGACATATTTCGCAACTCGGGTCGCTGGTACCGTGAGGCAAGTTACCCACATCCGAGGTTCTTCATTGGGTTATTCCACCAGTTCTGGCGGTTTTACAAAGTATTCCAGGTCGTTCCTTCCGCGCGGTCCCTCGGAATCGCGAGCCGGGTCTGGACGGGCTCGCATGGCCTTGGTTCGCGCATCCATCTTCGAGCGAACGACGGAGATCCGGCGGCAAGCTTCCAGAATTCCCCATCGCTGGGATGAATCGTTACCCGACAATGACTTTTTCTCCTCAGAGCCTAAGGACATTGCGTCGTTTTCGTGAGCGGTCTGAGGGACGCTCTCGCACTCTCTGGCCGCAGCTGCAAGGAAGTCCGGCCTGCCGACAAGGAACATGATTCGTTGGCCCGGCATAAAGCGGCGAATATCGTCGCAGAATTTCTCGGTCTGCGCAGGTGATGCCGAGACATTCATGAGTACCAAGTTGTAGAGATCTGCGCGCCACCAGCAACGCGCCTCGGCAATATCGGCCGCGCAGTCGACCTCAGCGCCGAGCCTTCGCATGGTTTCAGAGCGCAGGTCGCGTGTCGCGCGCGAGCTATCGACAAGGAGAACTCGTTTTTTTCTGGTGACCAAAGCAGGATCTGCCTGAAGCGTTGGAAATATCGAAGTAGTCACAAGGCTCTCTCTTTCTGTTCAGTCGCCCTACGTGCCGAGTTGGGCTGCTTGGCGGAAGCGTTTGGTCTCGCGCGGGTACGTGCGCGGCAACCAATTGTCTTCTTTCGCTGACGATGGAATTTCGCCTTATCCCCATTGATCGCAAAGATAATTACTCTGGTAAGTCGTGCGGCGGACGCGCGAAATGCTATGGGCGCACATTGCTACCCGCGCCAACAATGGCTGGCTATTTGCGGAAATGCTTAGATAGCGCCCGCGCCTTTCAGGTAGTTTCTCAATCGCGAAGGCGCGATGCTTAAGGTCTTCGAGGTTAAGAGTTGAGGTTTGCTGCTCCGGAAAAGAGCCTGTGCCCTATTTCAACGAAGAGTCTTTTTGCCGAGTTTCGTCCAGGTCGCGATCGAGTTGCTCGATGAGGTTCTGAATCGCAGGAGAGTCCTCTTCGCCGAGCCCACCGGGCTTCGTTTGGTCGCACGCCTCTGTAGTCTTTCGCTGCATCGCACTCCGTTTCTGCTGAATTCATCCTACGCTTGAACTGTTGAAATACCTAACTCAAGGTTGCGCCGCTGCAAACAAAGCGGTTAAAGGGAGACAAAATCTGACTTTGCTAATCCTGAAGTTCTCGCGTAGCATCAGGTCGTGCGTTGACCGAATCGGTCGTGAGCAGCCCTCGCCTTTAAACAGCAAGTATCCTGCACAAGTTTTACCTCCGACTCCATCCAGCGTAAATATCAAAAAGGAACAACAGTACAACAATATGGAACAAGGAACAGTAAAGTGGTTTAACGATGCCAAGGGCTACGGCTTTATCAGCCGCCAGTCGGGCGACGATGTTTTTGTGCATTTTTCGGCAATCCAAGCTGGCGGCTTCAAGAGCCTGCAAGAGGGCCAAACCGTGCAGTTCGACGTGACGAAGGGCACCAAAGGGTGGCAGGCTGAGAACGTAGTGCCTGTCTAAGAGTACGCCGTCTACAGGAAAAGGCGATCTCTCGAGATCGCCTTTGAAATTCCGCCTGATTCTCGAGAACCTTCAGGAAGATCGGTGTCAGGAATGAACTCGTGACCAATATTTTCGTCGGTAACCTGGATATCACGGTAACAGAGCAGCAGCTGCGAGAAGTTTTTGCAGCACATGGAGGCGTCGAAACCATCACTATCGTGGTGGACAGGGATACCGGCGAGCCCCGCGGTATGGCTTTTGTCGAGATGAGCCAGGCAACTGAAGCCGAGGCTGCGATTGCTACGCTGGAGTGGACGATGCTCAACGGGCGTGCGATGAGAGTGAACGAAGCACGTCCGAAGATTCATCGTGAACAAACACGTGAAGCTGGAAGCAGAGAGCACCGGCGACATAGGACGTGAAGTGCCACGAATGGCGAGCGGCCCGCCTGATCGATTCTGAGCAAGAGAAACGGAGCTTTCCTGACACACAACGACCACACCGCTTCTTACGCCATCATCCGCTACAACATCCGCACCTACCGCTCCGATGGAGTGATCGCAGTGACGGGTGTTCTCTTGTGTTTCGCGCCGCCCGATCTGACTACTCTCGCGATCGTGAAAAGCACGCCTGAGGTCCATCGGTTTTCGACAGCACGGCCTCGGCGAACCACTTGAGAGAGACTCAGGGATTTCATCAAGAACTCCGCTGCAGAGCACGACGGGCACCCTGGGTTGATGGCCAGGGCGGCCTGATCGCCATTCATTCCAGGCATGGTGAAATCGAGCACGACCGCGTCAACGCGCTGGCTCCGAGTTGTGGCGACACCGGTGGGGCCATCGAGCGCAACCAGAACTTTGTATCCATTGTTTTAGAGGAGGGCCCTGTGAAGTTGTGGTGGATATCTTCGTGTCGTCGATGCAGAGAGTGGTAGCCATAACACAGAACCATTTAATGGACCGTCGGAAATTGGCAGAACTCTCCTACAATCTGTCTGTCACAGCTAGGACAATACAGAATCGGAATTCTCCATTCCATGTCTGTGCCGTACAGAGAGAACCGCCTTTCGGCAAACCGCAATGCCGAAAGGCAGGATCGACAATTTTTCGTTTGCGCTGTGAGCACTCCAACGCAAAGAAATCATTGAGCGAGCGCAGAATGCTTGCCCGAGCCTTGGATGTCTTGCCTGCTGGCTTTCGTCCCTTAGCAAAAGGACCCTTTGCGCGCGAGTGAACGTCGCGGACGCTAATGGCGGGCTGTTTGCGGTGCCACTCAGCGAGAGCCGCCCCCGGACAATTCCCGCCGCTACGGTCACACTGGAATGGCGAGTACCGAGCATTTGAACGAGGAATTCTAGGGTCAGTGGCAGTTCATCGGATCCGACCCCGTCGGCGCACATCAATAGCCAACGGCCTAAGCGTTCATGTACTTCGTGAAGACGGTTGCAGGCGGCAAGTTGCGAAATCTGCACCGCGCAAATTTGCGAATACTGCTGTAAGCTGCGCTCCAACCTTGGACATTTCGCCAAAAACGCCACTAAGGCCTTACCGTCAACCCGGAAGGCGGTGCCCTCAATTTGCACTACCGCTCTATTCGGGGATGTTTTGAACCCTGCAACCAGAGGCAGACCGACAAATCCGACGCTCGGATATTTTGCGTCCGATAGCACTGTGTCGCTGCTAGTACATGCCACTGGCGAATATAAACGCGTCCAACAAACCATAAGCACTTCAGGTGGACGCAGTTGGCCACACTCTGGGAATCCGAGCGAACTATTATGTACTAACGTTTGATCGTGATGGGAAATACAAGGCTTCGTACAAATCGACGACGGCATCCGTCCACACTCCGTAGGGGTATTTCCTTCAGGTGTAATGCTGATCTCAGGTGTAGTCAATGCCCATAACCAGTCGGCACTGGCCAAAAGCGACGGTGTCATCTTGCGGTACCGGACCTGCCGCAAAGTATTCCGCTGACCTAGATTCAAAAAGCTCTGCTCATGACCTACCCGTCGGCACCCTTATGTGGCATGAGCAGTTCTTCGCGTATCAAGACTCCATCAATTTAGGAACGAAGTCACTTGGAACTACCTGGTCAACAAAGGGAATTTTTCAAGCAAGTACCCACCCAGACATGATTCAATTCTCTTTTACGCAAGAGGAAAGCATAACTATTTCGACAAAGAGTCCATCAGAATGGCTCCCTCAGGTGCGACTCTTAAGAGGTGGGGAAAATATCCCGTTGAATCGGGAGCTGTCCCCTTCGACACATTGACTCCAGGTATGAAGAAAGTGGCAAGGAAGGATGAGAAGCCTTACCTGTTGCGGGGTGGACCGCAGGTTGACGATCACTGAAATACCTGGACTAAATTCTGGCGCAAGTAGAGAGGTCATTGGCTACCCTACGCAAAAGCCCGAGAAAACTGATCGAAATTTTGTGAAAGCATCGTCCCCAGAGGATGGAGTGGTTGCTGATTTTTTCTGCGGTGGTGGAACAACTCCAGCCGAAACGCTAGGGGCTTTGCACCCTGCGCACTTGCACGTTGAGTAATCTTTGCTTGATCAATCGCACCAGATCAGCGTAAGTCTTCAAACCTAGCATCCTCATCAGTCGATATTTGTGAAACATCACAGTGCTGGGACTTACCTGAAGAAGGGCGGCGGCTTTCTTGAGCGTCCATCCCCCTACGAGCAGGCAAAGCACCTCGGTCTGACGTCTGGTGAGGTGCTTTACCTGTTTCGTTGGAACCCGCCGCATAGCACTGGTTCATGCAATGTAGCTACCCTCGCATTGAACGAGGCCCTTTTGATATTTGGAACTGGCAAAAGTCGCAGTCCACTGCGCTCTGGGTGCGGCGGGGACATGCAACCGACTTCATTAACAGTTTGCAGCCACTAGAATCGTCACAATAGGCGAGCAAAGGACGCAAGCCTGTGAAAATCACCTGTTCTCGCCAACTATTAAGTGCGTCTGAAAAGAAGTAGGGCCAGTCAGCGTCATACAACGAGGACACGTACCATCAAACTGTTCGATGACGTAGGTTTCGCCGGGGCGTGCGAGTTCCTTTGCTTGCGCTATAGCGTCTTCCCGGTTTTGAAAAGCTTCCCAATCAAGCTTTGAATCGGACCAGTGAATATGGAAATGGACCATAGGCACCTCCTCCCCCAGAATCACTGAAACTCAGGTCTTCATGATCGCTGCATTCGCGCAACGTTCGATGAAGGCTCGGGGCGTCTGAGATGTAGAAATCGTAATTAACGTAGACTTAAAATGTCAATAGTAATGTCAATATAAAAATATTAATCGTACGTATTAATAATAGAATTAACAGTTGACCTAATATGGCTGCTATGGGAGTATTTTCTAATGAAGAAAAAGTCGCCAGAAAGAAATGGGCATCTGAATTACGAAACGGTGCCGACCGCAAGATTAAGAAGGTCGCGCAAAGGCAAGCACCACGATCTGATGCTCACAATCATGGAGGACCTGCGGCAATCACGCCCGGGGTTCGCTGTGAAAATCCCGCTCTCTTCGACGGAAGGGGTACCGGTCGTGAACTTACGCTCGGTCATTGTCCGCACGGCCGCCAAAGAAAACATCAGAGTCGCTACTTCGTCCGACGACGAGTACTTCTACGTCTGGAGACCCTAGCCCCAACTTTGCCACTGGAAAGCCTTTTTTGTTTCGGTCTGCAGGGACCTCGAAGGAATGTGCAGTTTTTAGGAAGAAGAACACTTGCCCTGATGGTTTGAAACCAAATGGTTCACATGGTCCCCAGTTCCCGCATTCAACCTTAAGGGGTGGAAATGCTGGAAACTATTGGCCTGGTTCCCACTCGTTCCAGCGTCTGGGAGCTGGTAGCGGAACTAGTGGCTGATAGCCTTGGAACTGGTTCCCGTCTGACTTGGTCGGAACTATCGTCGGAACCGCTCGAATCGGGTAATAGCGCAAAGCGCTGCGCCCGCCCTCCTCCGTAGCCATAGGTTGCCAAGATTCATGGGACGACATTGGACCAGATGCCAAACATTGCAATGGTGGGCGGAATTATAGCGCGTGAAATTTTGTACTGTTTTTGTACTGTCGATCTGGGAATTGTGCATTTCTTGGACTTCTAGGACATTGAAGAATCAATAAGTTACGTGTTTTCAATAGCCGGGTGGAGTTCAAATCCACCCCCCGCAACCAACCTTAGCGCCAATCCATAACAAAACAAAGGACCGAGAGACGGGGTGCATTGGCACCGCTTTGTACGCCTTCGCACCCATTTCTTTCACGTTTCTTTCACGGGGGGTGCTCACACCACTTGTGCACAGCAATAGCCAGGTTTAGACGTGGAGTTCGCTTCGCAGTTTTTCGTACCCACGGGGGGGGCAAACGACAGGAGCGGGGCGAGGGGAGTGATGCCCCCTTGCGAATTCTGCCGTTGGTGCTCACGCACGGTGCCGGTGCCGTGCTCCGAATCACCGGCAGAAATCCGAGGTATGAAATGTCGAGAACTGAGGAAGGAATAGACGGCTGGATTCGAAATTCGCGCCCGTTGCGAAAGCCTGTGCAGGATGAAGAACCACCAGAAATCGACGAACTCAACGAACACTGCGACGTGTGCCAGATGCCGCAGTGGGCGTGCGAGTGCGAACTGAAAGGAATACAACAACATGATTGATCCAGAATTTGAGCTGTATTTGGGGGAAACGTCGGTCGATGCCATGGCAGATAACGAGATCGCCGCTTCCACGGACGCGCTGGATAGCTTCTTTGAAGGCTTGGAACTGGAACGAGCAGCCGGGAGTGATGCTCGTCAGGTCCTGCCTGATCGAGACCAGGGCCATGGGCTCCTGGAACTTCGGGATTTCGTCAATTCCGAGAAACGCGCTGCTGAGCGCGGAGCCATAACCAAGGCGCAAGTGAAGGGGTCTCTTTCTGCCCTGCGTTCGATTCTCGGTCGAGTAATAGAGAGCACGTAAGAACGGACTTGCAACACACGCGCGCAAGCGGGGGTTCTGCCCCGTATCTCCTAATCAAGCAAAGCGGGGAGCGCAGGTCCTGGCTCCCCATTTTGAACGGTAACTGGGCATGAAGGTAAGCGAACAACACGATCCACGAACGTTAACCGCTGAACGGGACAGGCTTCAGGTTTCCCTCAACGCAGAAGCTGAGAATCTCGATAGGCTTCGAAAGCCCTACGGGCGGTCTACGTCCGCTCCGTCCCTCTGTAGCCGACAATTCGCGTCGCTGATATGGCGGAACGTCCGTTGAGCAAATGCCGATAAAATGGGCTGATGTTCGACGTCGGCGCAGTTTGGATGCTGTCATGGCGGGGCTCAACGACCACCTCCTGTGGCTCATCCTGTGCCTTTGCTGCCTTGGTGTGCCGATCGCCGTGGTGCTCGGCCTATTGTTCAGGCGTTCGTTTCTTTGGTGGTGTGCCGCTACTCTGACAGCTTTTGCCGTCGTGCTTGCGGTCAGCCTTGCTGCCTTGAACAAACTCGGCTTCCAATAACGTTGGGTTCGCGTTTCAGGATGCTCCGAGCGAGGACCAAATGATGCGTTGTGGAAGCAGTAATGGTGCGAGCTTTGCCTTATTTGCAACCTGAGCGGTTGGCGCTCCTCACAGACGCACAGGATCCAGAAAACGGCGGGTTCATGCTAAGAGACCTTGAGCTGCTCCGGTCCTACAAGCACAGTTTTCGGGAGCCCCGAAGTTCTCTACTGGACGCGGCACCGATCCTTGGAAGACGCGCAACACGCCGCCCAAAGTGAGCTTGCCTCGTATGAGTCTCAACAATCCCATAGAGTTTAGAGGCGTATGATTCAATCACAACGCATTTAGCCGCTTTGCGAAGGACTTCCTGCGCTGGCTCGATAAAAGGAGCTCTAATGCAGGAAATCTCAGCAGTGCGATTCAATTCTCTCTGTTTTGATTCGCTTAGACTTGTTGACTGCTCTCGGGTTCTGAAATCCGATTCGACGGCTTTGCTGAAGCATTCTCGAGTCCTCAAGCGGCTCATTTCACGTCAGCGGAAGGCTGCCAAAAGCAGCCAGCATGCAATAGAGCAGCACCGCTTCGCAGGTACAGGTGCAGTCGTCCTCGGTTCGTCTCTTCTGGCTCAATGAGCCTTACAGCGATTTATCAATAGCAGGGCGAATTGCGGATCTTATTTGTCTTCAGTTTGCTCGTCACTGGACTGCTGTACTCGTCGGCTGAACTTCTGAAACCCGGCTCGCTCCAGCGCGGAGTGGAGGTCGCGCTCAAGTTCCTTTCGTCTTCGTGGGTCTGTTTCCCTACGCCACTGTGTGACAATCTCCTCCCAACTCCTGTTGACCTCGTCCATTGAAAGTTCCGCCTCAGAAAGTCGAACCCCGTTGGGATGAGGTGCTGGTCGGGGAAATGACACGCCAAAAAACGCCACTCTGGTTTGCAGATGTGACAAAGCGAATCGGTTTTGGCTTGGGCGCTATTGGTGTTGATTCTGGAGCCGTTCTTCCTTTTCCGCGAGCATCCGGTTAATTTCGCGTACAAGCTCCATAAGCCTGTTCGCGTCTTGCTCTTTGGCAGCCTGTTCGCAGAGTTCGCGCCAGCGTTCTCCGTTGTGGCCCTGCATACTCGGGGTTTCGACCTCCGATTGGGTTCGGACTAGCAACCAAGATCATAAAGCGGGAACTCTCAATACGGCTGCTACTCTCTTGGGGGTAGCGTCAAAATGCGCCATTTTGGCAGTCCCGAGTAGAATTGTCCGTGATTCTAAGAGGCTGGAAGGAAATCGCGGCTCACTTAGGGAGCGGTGTGAGAACGGCGCAACGGTGGGAGAACGAAGGATTGCCGGTCAGACGTCCAACCAAGGGGCCGCGCAGTCATGTAATCGCAGATAGTGAGGATCTGGACTCCTGGCGTCTCAAAGGCCCATTCTGGCGTACAAAAGATTCGACCTTCTCGCCAATATTGAGCGCAATGAGGAATTGCGCCGAGAGTTCGCTGCACGTATGGCAGGCTTTCAGTCGAGACTTGCAGCTCTTCAAAAGGAAGTCGATGCGCTACGTGCGAAGAGAAAAGGCAGACCGCGACACTAAACACCGAAGGCTTCGGGTTCCGGAGTCTGAGCAGGACACCGCATTGGGCGCGTATGGCCATGAATCATTGTAGAACTTGTGCGGCCTGCACACTCTGCCGCCAGAATCGAGGCGCAGTTTGCCCTGTGGACGACCTCGTGCGGATAGCTGTCTGACATCGTCGCCCGGCAAATCAGCGATATCGGGATTTGTCGTAATCCGCCGAGAACAAGCGACTCTCTACCCTGCTTTCCGTAATGGCGGACTAAGGCCAGCAACCTGCGGGCATTACAGCCACATCCGATCAGCACCACCACCCACCCAAGAAAGCAGGAAAATCCCGAAGTCAAGAATGGAGTAGGAACATGCAACGGAGTTTCTGTATCGCGCTCGTGCCCGCCGCATTATTGGCAATAGTCATTGCCGCCAACGCGCAAGTCGGAAAAACCACCTGTACTTTTACGTCGTTCAAAGTACTGCAGGGCAGCCAACCCGGTGTTGGAGGGATCAACGATTCCGATTGGGTTTCCGGCAGCGCACAAACTGGCCAGCCGATGACAGTGGGTTTCGTGCGAAAACCCAGTGGAACAATCACGACCTTTTTAATCAACGGCCAACCGAACCTTGCGAACAAGATCAATAATTACGGCACCATCGTAGGAAGTTATTTCCCGAATCCGGGGTCGGGGAACCAGCAAGCTTACAAACGTTATGGCAACGGAGCCGTCGTCACGTTAAAAGGTCCGAGCGGTGCTCGTTTAACCATACCGTACGGCATCAACAACGCGGGTAAGATTGTGGGTTCCTATGTGACCACTACGTCGGTGCAGAAGGGATTCACGTACCTGAACGGGGCCTATACAACGTTCTACCACTCCGGATGGTCCTTGCTGGAACCACAGGCGATTAATAGGCAGGGAGTGATCGTCGGGTCTTATGACGACAGCTCATCCAAGACGCATGGGTTTGCTTACAGCAATGGCCAGTGGGTCACAGTCAATGTTCCTGGCGCGTCGCATACCGCTATCGTCGGCATTAATGACTGGGGCTCGATGGTTGGCTGGTACGTGCCGAAAGGCTCCAGCACATCACGGGGGTTTCTCTACAAGAATGGAAAGTTCAGTACTGTGGAATACGCCGGAAAGCCTGGTTTCAGTGTGGATGGAATTAACAATTTGGGACACATCTATGGTGATGGGTCCGGCTCATCCTTCATCGGGAAAGCGTGTCATTCCTACTGAAGCCGTGAAGTGTTTTGCATGACCCCTTCCGCCTGCTCACTTGTTGTAACCAGCCGGTGGGTGGACCGATTGGAATGATTTCGGACTAGCGGTGTGGACGGTAATTCAGAGACTGATTCCCAGAGCGATCCTCACTGCGGCACCCTTTCAAGAATCATCGCATACAGAGTACCCGCTACCGCAATCGACCTTGTCGCGCACTGAAGTACTCGGGGCAACGCACGAAATAGCAGCAGCCTCTAAGCTGCACTATGTCCTTCAAGGTTTATATGCGCACCGGGGCTGCTCTCGCCTCTATTCTTCTGGCGTCTCAGCTGGCAATCGCTGGCGGTACAGTCTCCTTCAACGTCAAATGGTATTCGACCGGACAGTGGCCCTTCAACGATATCGTGGATGCCAACCCTTTCGAGGCTACGACTGGCATTGTGATCGCGGACCTCAACCGTGACGGCATTCCCGACGTGGCTTACAGCTATTCCTGCTGTGAAGATGGCAGTTCCGGCGGCGGTGTCATTGTTAAGTTGGGAACGGGGGGCGGAAACCTTGGTCCCGATGTGCCCTACAAATTTGGCCAAGATGTCTTGCGCGAGTTAAAGACCGCTGACACCAACGGCGATGGCTGGCTCGACTTGATGGTGCCGGACGCATTTTATAACTCGATAAACGTGTTCCTTAATAATGGAGATGGGACATTCCAGTACGGCGGCAAAGTTGGGCTCGGGGGGAGCTCCTCCGGTTCATTCGAGTTGGCAGACTTTAATCACGACGGGAAAATCGATCTGGCCCAGATTGGCTGCGGCGGCAATTGCACACTGAACATTGGTTTAGGCGACGGCACCGGGCTGAATTTTGCGATATCGCAGTCCATTCAGCTGGCTGGGTCTTCTTACAACCTCCAGTCTGCAGACGTAAACGGTGATGGCAAACTCGACCTAGCCTTTGTGCGTGGCAGCGTTGGAGTAATTCTCTGGGGGCGCGGAGATGGAACCTTCTCAGGCCCGACCTATCTCAAACCGCCGACGACGGACCCAATGGACTCTGTCGCCATCGCCGACTTCAACAATGACGGACGCCTCGATATATCGCTGTTGTCGGGCTATCCCTGCTCGCCAGATCCGAACCGGGGACCTTGCGGCCAGGGAAATGTGAACATCGTCTGGATGTACAAGAACAATGGCGGGACTAATTTCACGCTCACAACGCACACGCAATTCACAGCTCAGGCGGGATTGATCGTGCCCGCCGATATCAATGGTGACCTCAATCAGGACCTGCTCCATTACAACCAGTTCGCCAGCGGCATTTACCCAGTGCTTGGTGCTCACGGGGGATACGAATATGTAGTGGGACTGGGCAATGACACGCTCGGCACCCAGGGAACT
>Ga0157374_10000873_pt1 | contig 26343 bp, 18 predicted proteins | sample M25metaG_FD_115308 | JGI IMG/M metagenome (GOLD analysis project Ga0157374, IMG submission 115308) | Miscanthus rhizosphere microbial communities from Kellogg Biological Station, Michigan, USA - M2-5 metaG | ecosystem: Host-associated > Plants > Roots > Rhizosphere > Soil | place: USA: Michigan... | reverse complement strand
GGTTGTCATCAGACCGCAGACCAAACCGATTTTGTCGTGCAGCGGCTTAACGATCGGAGCCAAGCAGTTGGTCGTGCAGGATGCGTTAGAAATGACGGTGTCGCTGGCCTTCAGTACGCCGTGGTTAACGCCGTAAACGATTGTCGCGTCTACATCTTTGCCACCGGGCGCGGAGATGATGACTTTTTTAGCGCCGGCTTTGATGTGGCCTGAAGCTTTTTCTTTGGTGGTGAACAATCCCGTGCATTCCAGCACGACGTCCACTTTCAATTCGCCCCAAGGCAAATCGGCCGGATTGCGAACGGCGCAGACTTTGATTTTGTCGCCGTTGACGATCATGTGCTCGCCTTCGACTTCGACCTTGCCGGAAAACTTGCCATGTGCAGTGTCATAGCGAGTCAGATGCGCGTTGGTCTCCGCGTTGCCCAGATCGTTGATTGCAACGATCTGAATCTCATTGGTACGGCCCGATTCGTAAAGAGCGCGAAGAATATTGCGGCCGATGCGGCCGTAACCGTTAATGGCGACGCGGATAGGCATGGTAATTCCTTAATGATTTGTCAGCAAAAGTAATATTTTAATGGGAAGTGACACCACGATGCACCTGACAGGGCAAATGCGTTAACTGGATAGTCGATAGTCGGGCGAATCGATAGGCTGTTCTTCCGGTATCCATCTTCCGTAGGCGGGAAGGCGAATTCTGTGTCGATTGCATGATTGCAGACTGTGCAAGCTTGGTGGGCCACCGGGGACTCGAACCCCGAACCAACGGATTAAGAGTCCGCTGCTCTACCAGTTGAGCTAGTGACCCTCGCAACAGGACGGCAAATGCTAATCGTAGTTTCAAGTTTAGTAAACCCCGAGGGGGCGGTAAGTACTGCTGCGTCAAAATAATGATGCAGCGCTTTTAATCCTCATTCTGGCGGCAGCGAAAAATCTGCTTTTGATCTACCGGGTAATCGATAAATCGCTATCACTTTTTCTTAACCCTCTTCCGCAAACAGAAGAGGGAACGAGGTGCTTTTCATTGCTTGCTTCAGAACAACTCAATTTCTACTTCAATACGGATTTTGTCGTATTGACAACGTTGTCCACGGTAAAACCGAAATACTCGAATAATTTTCCAGCCGGCGCCGATTCTCCGAAGGTATCGATGCCGACAACGCTGCCTTCGAGTCCTACATATTTACGCCAGAAATCGGAAACCCCTGCTTCGATGGCGACGCGCGGAATGCCCGGCGGTAGCACGGTATCGCGATAGGACTTTTCTTGACGGTCGAAAACGTCGGTGCTGGGCATGGATACCACGCGTACGGGAATGCCTTGTTCGGCCAATGCTTTTTGTGCCGCGACGGCAAGTCCGATTTCCGATCCAGTGGCAATGATGACGGCGCGGGCGTTAACGGCATCAGACAGCACATAGCCACCGGAGCGAATGCCTGCTAGTTGTTCCGGCGTACGCTCTTGGAACGGTAGGTTCTGGCGGGAGAATACGAGACAGGCGGGGCCGTTCTTGCGTTCTATAGCTGCCGCCCAAGCGACGACCGATTCCACTGTATCGCAAGGACGCCAGACATCGAGATTGGGGATATAGCGCAACGATGCCAAATGTTCGACCGACTGATGGGTCGGTCCGTCTTCACCCAATCCGATTGAATCGTGGGTATAACCGATTAGCGAACGGATTTTCATCAGCGCCGCAACGCGCAGAGCATTGCGGGCGTAGTCGGAGAAGGTTAGAAACGTGGCGCCGTAAGGAATGAAGCCGCCGTGCACCGAGATGCCGTTCATGATCGCACTCATGCCGAATTCGCGCACGCCGTAATAAAGGTAATTGCCGCCGTGTTCTTTGGTGATGCCGGCTGAGCCCGACCACAGCGTCAAATTCGAACCGGCCAGGTCAGCCGAGCCGCCAAGCAATTCAGGCAGCGCCGGCGCTAGTCCTTCGATGGCGTTTTGCGAGGCTTTGCGGGTGGCGATGTTTTCTTTCTTCGCCATGGTCTTTTCGACCAGTTGTGTGACGTGCTGCGTCCAGTTGGCCGGCAGTTCGCCGGTCATGCGCCGGTTAAATTCAGCCGCCAGTTGCGGATGCGTCTTGGCATATTCGCTGAACAGGTTGTTCCATTTCGATTCCAGCGCGGCGCCGTTCTTGCGGGCATCCCAGGCGGCATAGACATCATCCGGAATCTCGAACGGCGCATGGGACCAACCAATGGCTTCACGAGTTACGGCAATTTCTTTATCGCCAAGCGGGGCGCCGTGTGAGTCGTGCGTGCCGGCTTTGTTTGGAGAGCCTTTACCGATCACCGTCTTGCAGCAAATCAAGCTCGGTTTATCGGTAACTTTCTTTGCGGCAACGAGGGCTGCCTCGACCGCTGCGGGATCATGGCCATCGACATTAGGAATAACGTGCCAGCGGTAGGCTTCGAAGCGTTTCGGCGTATCGTCAGTGAACCAGCCTTCTACATGACCATCGATGGAAATACCGTTGTCGTCATAGAAAACGATCAGTTTGCCGAGTCCAAGTGTGCCGGCGAGCGAGCAGGCTTCGTGGGAGATGCCTTCCATCAGGCAGCCGTCGCCGAGGAATACGTAAGTGTAATGGTCAACGATGTCGAAACCGGGCCGGTTGAATTCCGCGGCCATCACCTTTTCAGCGATCGCCATGCCGACGGCATTGGATATGCCTTGACCGAGGGGGCCGGTTGTCGTTTCCACGCCGGGAGTGATGCCGTATTCGGGATGGCCGGGGGTTTTCGAATGCAATTGACGGAAGTTCTGGAGTTCTTCGATCGGCAATTCATAGCCGCTTAGATGCAGCAGCGCGTAAAGCAGCATGGAGCCGTGGCCGTTGGAAACCACGAACCGGTCGCGATCGGCCCATGCCGGGTTAGTCGGGTTGTGGCGCAAATGATGACGCCAGAGAACTTCGGCGATTTCTGCCATGCCCATGGGCATGCCCGGATGGCCGGAATTGGCTTTTTGAACGGCGTCCATCGCTAAAGCACGGATGGCGTTGGTAATTGTATTTCGGGTGATTGCGGCGGCTGGGCTAGGGGCGATGGTCGACATGGCTGGACTATGTTGTGAAAACCTGGAGATTGCGCAGAGCGGCGGGACTGAGAAGCAAAGCGATCGTCGGCTGCATGTGAATAACTTTGTTGATAACCAAGTAACTAAACCTGTAGCCAATGAACTTTCAATGGCTTAAGGCCAAAACGAAAGGTGCAATTATCGGTGATTCGGCTTCGAAGCGCGAGCAATTTTCTCGCCAAAGTGAAAAGAAAATGGGCGCCCTTGGTGGACGCCCGTTCGGTTACTACCCTTGGGACAGATTATCGATTTGGTTGCGGTGTAATGCGCAAATAAGGTTTCAAAGCTTTGTAACCTTTGGGGAATTTTTGTTTGATCGTTTCCGGATCAGTTAGGGAGGGCACGATAATGACGTCTTCGCCGTACTTCCAGTTCACCGGTGTGGCCACGCTGTAATTATCGGTCAGTTGTAAGGAGTCGATGACGCGGAGAATTTCGTCGAAGTTGCGACCGGTGCTAGCCGGATACGTAATGATGGTGCGGATTTTCTTTTTCGGATCGATGATAAATACCGAACGCACTGTCAGCGTGTCGTTGGCATTAGGGTGAATCATGTCGTATAGATTCGACACTTTACGATCGGGGTCGCCCAAAATCGGGAAATTGACTGACGTATTTTGCGTTTCGTTGATATCGCTGACCCAGCGAGTGTGCGATTCCACGTCGTCCACGCTAACCGCTAGAACTTTCACATTGCGTTTCGCGAAATCGGTTGCAAGGCTAGCGGTATAGCCTAATTCGGTTGTGCATACGGGTGTGAAGTCTTTTGGGTGGGAGAACAATACACCCCAGCTATCGCCCAGCCATTCATGGAAGCGAATCGGGCCGGCGGTGGAGTCTTGCGTAAAATCGGGGGCGATATCTCCGAGTTTCAGTGCCATGGCAGTGTCCTTTAAGCGATTGAATAACTCGCAGTCGACAAAGGCTTTTGCCGACTGCGCCAAGAGAAGGAGGGAAAACGTAGATCGGCGATTGATTCCTAATAGAATGAATTAACGTGAAGATTTGCGTGCTTTGACGTTTGCCGCCAATGCGGTTCGCAATGGTTCGATAATGCTCAGTACTTGCTGCTGATAATGAGCAGCACCATCTTTGATTTCGTTGGATGCTAATCCGAGCGGAAACATATAAGCCGCTAATAATTGCGATTTATCGCTTGCTAAAGCCGTTTCCAAATCGATATGGTTTGCCTGTGCCGGATAGCGGGTCCAGTAGGGCGACCAGAATTCGCGTATTTCATTGCAGAGCTTCAATCCTTGCTTCCGATTGGTGATATATAAGCTCATGGTCTTATCCGCGATTCGGCCGGTAATTTCCTCGTAAAACGCCATGGTGTAAGAATCGGCGGCTTCCGGAATACCTTGGAAGACATAGGCATAAAATGCTGCGCGCCGATATCGACCGATTGCCGCATTGACATCATGAGATGCCAAATCTAGATCACCGAGTAGCCGATAATTATTAGCGAGCAACTCGGGATCGCCTTCCGCTAATGGCGTTGCTTCACTCATCGACAGCGAATTCAGTGCATAGTTGCGTGCTGTGGTGAAGTCAGCCTCTTCCTGCAGGAACTGCCCCACATAAAACAATGTCCACGCCGCTTCCCATTTGTTGCCATCATCCATAAACAAGTTATAGGCGGTTTTATAACGGTGTAGCGCCCCATCGCGATCCATGCGTCCATAAGCATAGGTCTCCGCCAAGAAGAATTCCGTGAATGCGCATACGCGGCGCGCATCTTCTCCCAATAGAAGTGTTGCTTCTTCGTCCAGCTTGAGTTGTTTGCGCAAGCCCCGCAAGGATGATTCGACCTGACTCCAATTGCCGCTGCCGCGTTTGCCATGGCCTGAAGGATAAGCCTCTTGAAAAGCAGTCAGTAAACGTAAGCCTTCGCGCACATCGGGTGAGATATCTCGTTGCCGCCATTCGCGAATAAGCGCATCGCAGAAGGGAAAGCGTTGGTAATAACCCCACCACCAAAACGCATCGAAATACACGCGCAGAAATGCATGGGACGCGCGGACCGTATCGCCGGTATGAGCAAGATGATGCAGCCATGCGTCTTTCATCGCTTGCCAATCGGCCTGTTCGATGCGGTAGTTACCGAGATAAGCGCCGGGCGAATAGTCGATGTCTTTTTCCAGCTTCTGTGCGTAATAGTCGAGTGCTTTATAGTGAAGTCGCTTCGAGGCTTCGGCGTCGAGCCTATTCAGTTTGTCGCGCGCATAATCAGCAATGATTCGATGCATCGTATAGTTACCATCACCGTAGTGCTCGATTAATCCCATATCGGATAATTCGTAAATGGTATCGGCATCGGCACCACATACTTCTTGTGCTATGTCTTTCGAAAATGAACTGGGCTTTGGGCGAAAAATCGATAACGCCAGAAAGGCTTCCCTTACTTTTTCCGATTCAAGAGCGCCATAGCTGATATCGATAATATCCGCCAGGGATGTGGATTCATCTTCCATTGGTTTCAGATTGAGCAGTTCTCCTGCATGCTGCAATTTACGGAAGGCATTGCCAATGCGATCGGGATCCGCTTGCGATGACATTTTCTTTAAATATTTGCCTACCAGTACTAAAGCCAGCGGCAATCCTTGCACTGCGCCGACTAAAGCTTGCGCTGCGGTCCGATCATATTCGACCGCTTTCGGCGCGATGTCTTTCAACAATTCGAGACCCACAGTATCGTCGAGCTCTTCGACAACCGTGACCAGTTCTTGTCTTACCAATTCTTCAGCCACATCGCGGCGGCGCGTGGTTATCACGTAGACGCAATTGCTGCCCAAGGCTTTAAACTCCAGCGCTTTTTTCGTTTGGTAAACATCATCCAAAACGATTAAAAGACGGCGTTGACCGATCTTGGCCTTAACTGCTTTTTTCCAGGCTTCTTCGCTCGTTAATTTGTTTCGATGAGAAACGTCGAGTGCTTCAGCCCATTTAACCAACTCCTCCAGCATGACAAATTGGCGGCCGAGATTCGCCCAGAGAATGCCATCGAAGTGATGCAGGATTTCATCGCGTTTGCGTAATAACTCCAAGGCGACGGCGGTTTTTCCGATGCCCGGCAGCACCACGAGACACGAGTTTTCGCCGCGTTGTGCTTGCTGCCATAAATCGTTGATGAGCGCATCGCGGCCGACGATTTTGTGATCGGGTATGGCGTCGGGAATCACGATGGGAATATTTTTGGCGATGCCGGAATGCGTTTTCAGGAGCGAGTCATCTTGCGACAACGCATTGCGTGCTTTGATTTCTTCGCTCAAATACGTTTCCAATTGCTTTTGCAGCAATTCGCGAAAATCTTTTGGTGTTTTATAGGAATTGATACCACCTTTGAGCGAGCCATCCGTCGCATTTTTGAATTGTTCGAAGAAACGAGCGACGTTTTGAAATTGCTTCCGTTTGTCATCGCCTTTCGGGTCATCGATTTCAATCAATGGTTTTTCAGTGCGGCGATAAATCCAAACCGGTTTTCCGGCATTGCGCGCATCTTCGTATTCCCATTCGGTGCCCGATTGATACTGACTTTTATCGGTCCGTGTAACATCTGCGGGGAGCGGCGTGCCGAGCCGTCCCCATAAGATCACGATGGTGAGATCGCACATGGATGGCTTGCCGGTAAAGCGATTAACCGAGGCTTGCGGCGTTTCGGTGGCGACGATAGGCGCTGGCGCATCAGGATCGTCCCACGCAATGACGTCGATAGTTATTTGGCCGCGGAATGCCGGTTGCTGCGGGAGTGCTTGAAGAATTTTTCGCGCTATCCGCCGTTCTTCCGATACATCGCCAGGCGACGAAAGAAACACCCGAAAATGAAGCGGGTCTTTGCCGATATCCATGTTGCCCCCTTTATTAATTCGTATTTTGCGTGAAGCCGTATTCTCTTTCTGTCATGCAAACCTTGACGTGATACTCGGCAAAAAAATCTTCTCGCCCTTGTCGGCGCGCGATCCGGTGTTCGGGATGTTCACGCCAAGCAGCAAGTGTCTCTAACGATTCGAATTCAATGAGAGATAGATTTTCGCCGTCGGCGGCGGTGAAATCCTTATAGGAAACGAAGCCGGGCATAGAAGAAGCGAGTTCGTACATGCGCTCGCCTAATCGAGTGAGCTCCTGCTCATCAATACCTTCGCGTAAACGAGTACGGAAAACGATGACGACCATGGCTTCCCTCCTGGTGACCGATAGGATGACGGTCTAATGAGATATTGTTTGATTATTGTGAGGCGTTGCTGCTTTGAGCATAGACTACCGGCCCGGCGGTAGTCGGGAAGTTATGTGAATGGTAGGGAAGGGTGCTTAAACAGGACTTACACAAATTGTTCCAGCAAGGGCAACGCCGTTTGGGCGGTTTTGTGTAAGTCCTATTAAGGTATTACTGATGCGCGCGAATCCAGTCTCTCCACTCTATGAATAGTTTTTCGTCCAGCGCTGCAATGGCGGACCGGCTCCATAGATTCGCGGCCCAGAAATCGTCGTGATCTTGCGTGCACATTTTGCCGCCTGCTTCTTCGAGAATCAGTGCGCCGGCAGCGTAATCCCATAGCTTCTGTCCGCCATGCAAATAAACATCGAAGCGACCGGCGGCGACGTAGCACCAATCCAGCGTGCTCGCGCCGAAATTACGTTGAGACATAAAGGGAGGTGTTTTACCCAGCGCTTCGCCTAAGCGGGCGGATAAGCGTTTCAAATCCACTTCCGCGATGGCACCGTGCAAGGTATTTGGTGTTGTCTCCTTGATTGGTAACGGGACGCCATTGAGAAAAGCCCCTTTTCCAAGTTCCGCATAAAACGCTTCATCCGCCACCGGATCGAAGATCACGCCCAATACCGGACGGGCGTTGCGCATTAATGCCACCGATACGCCGAAGTAAGGAATGCCGTTAACGAAATTGGATGTACCGTCGATGGGATCGACGCACCACAGCCCTTCCGTTGCCGACCCCCATAAGTCATGTTGCGCGGCTTCGGTCATTTCTTCACCCAATACTTCGAAGTCGGCGATTTTTCGAAGTTCCAATACGAGCCGGTTTTGCGCCGCGATGTCGGCTTGTGTGAATAGGCTGCCATCGCTTTTGCGTTCTCGGGCGACTTTCAGGTAACGCGGCATGACCTCGGCTCTGGCCACGAGCTTCACCGCGTTCAGCACTTCGACCATCATCGGGCTCATGGGCGCCATTTGATTGAGCAACCAATGGAAGGAATTTGATTTTCCGGCGCTTCGCCGGTACTGGCTACATGCAGCATGCCGTCGAATAATTCGCGCCGCGCGCCCTCGATGGGCGCGCGGGATGATTCGTCTAATCGGCCGCGATAGCGTAGTTTCAACTGACTATTGAAGCCGAAGAAATCCGGTGTGCAGACGGCGCCGTAGGCTTTGGCCACATCTTGAGTTTCGTCGTAGAGATAGGGGAAAGGAAAATCGAATTCGGCGGCGATTTGTTTCATATTATCGAATGAATCCTCCGAATACTCGTTTGGATCGTTGGACATGATCGCGACGGAGCCGATGCCGTGTGATAAAAGCTCGCGCGCATCGCGTACCAGCCGCTCACGAATGGCTTTGACATAGGGACAGTGGTTGCAAATGAACATAACCAGCAGGCCGTTGTCTCCACGTATCTCTTCGAGGGAGTAATGTTTCCCGTCGACGCCGAGAAGATTGAAGTCGTGCGCAGTGAAGTTTGTATCGATGATTGGCGGTCGCAGAGCAGGCATGATGAACGAATACCCCCGCAGTATTTGTTTATAGGACTTACGCAAAACCGCAACGTTGCACCAGCCTTGCCGGGACAATTTTGCGCAAGTCCTAATATTAGTATCATGATAGCATGCCAACAATATGAAGCGATTAGGCAATTTTGGAATTAGATAGTGGCTACTCCTCGTTTTTATTCTCCCTCTTCTCTCGCCGATGCCGTACAGGTCGAACTGGAGGCCAACGCCGCGCGCCATGCGGCCAAGGTGCTCAGGCTTAGGCGAGGCGATCAAATCGTGTTGTTCGATGGTACCGGCGGCGAATATGAAGCCAGTGTACATGCGGTCGAGCGCTCTGATGTGTTAGTCGATGTAGGAAAGTTTCATCCGGATGACCGAGAACCCGCGTTGAATCTTTGCTTAGCGCAAGGGCTCGCCAGCGGCGACAAAATGGACACTATTTTGCAAAAGGCCGTCGAATTGGGCGTGACAGACTTTCAGCCATTATCGACCCGGAAAAGTGTCGTGCGATTGACGGAGGAGCGGGCCGAGAGACGGTTATTGCATTGGCGGCAAGTGGCGATTGCTGCTTGCGAGCAATGCGGTCGAAATCGGATTCCGACCGTACACGACGTGGAAGATATTGGTGAATGGGTAACGGAGGAAAAAAACGGCGCTCGTTTCATACTCGCGCCTAATGCCACCACAGCCTTAGCCGATTTAGCGAACAAGCCTGAGCAAGTCACTTTATTGGTGGGGCCCGAAGGCGGTTTTGCCGAAGAGGAACTGAAAGCGGCCCTCGATTCGGGATATATGCCGGTTCGTCTCGGGCCGCGGATATTACGCACTGAAACCGCCGGAATGGCTGCTCTTGCCGCTATTCAAACCTTATGGGGCGATTTTTAATTTTGGTCACGAGGCAATGGGAATTGACCTATTGCCGATTTAAAAACCGTAACACCTGAGCGTGCTCACTATGAATAAAAAATCCGGCCCGTTGGCCGCCGCCCACGTAAAAGCGGAGCAATTTGTTTCCCTGTTTCGCGAGTCCGCTCCATTCATCTATAACCATCGCGATCGAACCTTCGTCATCGCCTTCGGCGGCGAAGTGGTTGCCGATGGGAAGTTCGTTGAGCTGATTCATGATCTCAATCTTCTCGTGAGTTTGGGATGTCGGCTTGTGCTGGTGCATGGTGCTCGTCCGCAAGTCGAGGCGAAGTTGAAGGAGCGCGGCATTAAACCGCGTTACGTGAGGAATCGCCGCATTACCGATCCTGTCGCGCTGGATAGCGTGAAAGAGGCCATGGGAACGTTGCGCGTGGACATCGAAGCGCTGATGTCGCTCGGCTTAGCGAATTCGCCCATGGCCGGTGCCGATATTCGAGTGGCGAGCGGTAATTTCGTCACGGCGAAACCCCTTGGCGTGGTCGATGGCGTCGATTTTCAGCATACCGGCGAAGTGCGCAAGGTGGATATGGAAGCCATTCGGCGGCGTCTCGATTTGGAAGAGACCGTATTGTTGTCGCCGCTCGGCTATTCTCCGACGGGGGAAATATTCAACCTGACATTAGAAGACGTAGCCACGTCGGTAGCGATCGAGCTCAAGGCCGATAAATTAATTTTTCTCATGGAAACTTCCGGTGTTATGGACCCGAAAGGCCAGCTTTTGAGCGAATTGACTGCTCATCAAGCGGAAGAAATTATCGCTTCCCATGCGCCGCAGCCGGAAGACGTATCTATTTATCTCCCCTGTGCGGTGAACGCCTGTAAACATGGCGTGGGACGCGCCCATTTAATCAGCCGGCATTTGGACGGCGCCATATTGATGGAGCTCTTTACGCACGATGGGGTCGGAACCATGGTGACGCGCGATTCGCTGGAAACCTTGCGTCCCGCCACCATCGACGACGTCGGCGGATTATTGCGCATCATTCAGCCCCTTGAGGAAGAAGGCGTTTTGGTTAAGCGAAACCGCGAAGTGCTGGAGCGAGAGATCGAGAATTTTAATGTATTGACCCGTGACGACATGATTATCGGTTGTGCCGCGCTTTATCCGTTTCCCAATGCGAAGTCTGCGGAGCTTGCCTGTTTGGCGGTGGATGCGGCCTATCGCGGTACCGGCAAGGGAGAGCAAATGCTGACATATATGGAGAAGCGGGCGAAACAGCAAGGCTTTAAAAGTTTGTTCGTGCTCTCGACTCGCACGGCCCATTGGTTTGTCGAGCGCGGTTTTACCGAGACGGATGTGGAGCGATTGCCGAAGGAAAAGCGTGCTCTTTATAACTATCATCGGCGATCGAAAATTTTCATGAAAAAGTTGTGAGTCTTGCATTGGGGCTCTAGTTGCGCGGAGAGCCGATGCTTCGAACAATATATAATTAAACATTAATATCGGTAACAGGAGAAAAACGTGACCCGAACCGTCATGTGCATCAAATTGAAGCGAGAAGCAGAAGGACTGGATTTTCCGCCCTATCCAGGCGAAATGGGCAAGCGTTTATATGAAAGCGTTTCCAAAGAAGCCTGGAAACAATGGCTGGAACTGCAAAAAATGTTGGTCAATGAGAATCGCCTTAATCTATCTGACAAGAAAGCGCGCGATTATCTGTTGGAGCAAATGGAGAAGCACTTTTTCGGGGAAGGGGCCGACCACGCTTCAGGTTATGTCCCGCCGGCGAGCTAAGAAATCTTATCGCGCTGCTGCGCTATTGGGCCGCTACGATGGATATGTCGTAGCTATCAAACGCGCGGCGGCTGCGTCGCTGCCAAATAATGGAACGGGTCCTTCCCATAAATAGAAAGACGGCAGGCGATGACAAACTTCGATTCATCTTCAAAAAAAACATCGACCGAACCAGGGCCAAGCAAGGGAAAGTCAAAAGAGAAGGCTGCGGCCAAGGTGCCCGATCAGTTTATCAACCGGGAATTGGGGATATTGGCATTTCAACGGCGAGTGTTGGCGCAGGCGGAGGATTCGCGCGTGCCCTTGCTCGAACGTCTACGCTTTTTGTGTATCGTTTCCAGCAATCTAGATGAATTCTTCGAAATCCGCGTAGCCGGTTTGCGCGAGCGATTAAAACTGAATTCCACCCTAACGGGACCCGATGGACTTCCGCCTGCCCGTTTGTATCGGCAGATTGCCGACGAAGTGCACGAACTCGTTGCACGTCAATATCGCTTACTCGAAGACATATTGTTTCCCGCGTTGGTTAAAGAAGGTGTTCGTTTCTTTCGTCGTTCCGATTGGAATGCCGCTCAAGCGGAATGGATCAAGATGTACTTTTTCCGCGAAGTCATGCCGGTATTGACGCCGATTGGCCTCGATCCTGCCCATCCGTTTCCTCGTGTACTGAACAAGAGCTTGAATTTCGCGGTCGAGTTGGATGGCAAAGATGCATTTGGCCGCAATTCCGCCGCCGCCATCGTGCAAGCGCCTCGCACCTTGCCGCGTTTCATTCGATTGCCGGATGAGTTGGCCGATGGTAGCGAATACGGATTCGTTTTTCTCTCGTCTATTTTGCATGCCCATGTGGGCGAACTCTTTGCCGGAATGACGGTGAAAGGTTGTTATCAATTCCGCGTGACTCGTAACAGCGATTTATTTGTCGACGAGGAAGAAACCAAGAATTTGCGCCAAGCCTTGCAAGGCGAATTACCGCAACGCCACTTCGGTGATTCGGTGCGTCTTGAAGTAGCGGACAATTGTTCTGCCGAGATGATCGAATTCCTGCGCTCGCAATTCGAGTTGTCCAGTCCCGATATTTACACGGTCAATGGACCGGTCAATTTGGTAAGGCTCATATCGGTACCCGATGCTATCGATCGCCCCGATTTGAAATTTCCCTTATTCCAACCGGGATTGCCAAAGGAATTGACGAAGCACTCCGATATATTTGCTTCCATTCGCGCAGGGAGCATTCTTCTTCATCACCCGTTTCAATCATTCAATCCTGTCGTCGAGTTTATTCAACAGGCATCCATAGATCCGCAGGTCGTTGCCATCAAACAGACCGTTTATCGAGCCGGTCATGACTCGATGTTGATGAAGGCGTTGATCCAAGCCGCGCGCAGCGGCAAGGAAGTGACCGTGGTGGTTGAACTCTTCGCCCGCTTCGACGAAGAGACCAATATTAGTTGGGCTGCACAGTTAGAAGAAATCGGCGCTCATGTGGTGTATGGCGTTGTCGGCCATAAAGCTCATGCAAAAATGGCAATGGTGGTTAGGCGCGAGGAGGGGGCGCTGAAACGCTATATTCATTTAGGCACCGGCAACTATCACACTCGCACCGCTAAGCTCTATACGGATTTCGGCTTGCTTACTTGCGATGAAAAATTAGCGACCGACGTCAATAATATGTTTATGCAATTGACCGGCCTAGGCAAAGCAAGCCAGATGAATTACTTGTGGCAATCGCCTTTTACCCTGCACAAGGAAGTGCTGAAAGCAATCGAACGAGAAACGGAACTTGCCAAAGCCGGCAAGCGCGGCGTTATCATGGCAAAGATGAACGCAATGCTCGAGCCGAAAGTAATCAGTGCTTTATACGATGCATCGCGCGCCGGCGTGAAAATCGAATTGATCGTGCGTGGCGTTTGCGCATTGATACCAGGTGTACCGGGACTATCGGAAAACATTCGCGTGCGTTCGGTAATTGGACGCTTCCTCGAGCACGCGCGGATCTATTACTTCGGCAACGATGGCGATGAGATCGTTTATCTTTCCAGCGCCGATTGGATGGACCGCAATTTCTTTCGGCGCATAGAAATCGCGTTTCCGATTCTCGATAAGAAATTGAAGAAACGGGTCGTCGACGAAGGTCTGAAAATCTATCTCAAAGACAATATGCAGTCGTGGGAAATGGATACCACAGGCCAATATCGTCTTCGTAGCGGTCGGCGGAAAAGCGGTTTCTGTGCACAGGATGCGCTCAGAAATTTACTCGCAGTTGGCTAATATAAACGATGAGCACCGAAATCGAACTGAAGTTAATCGTTGCAAGCAAGGATCTGCCTCGTTTGCGCGAAGTCCTCCGGCAATACGACGACACGGCAAAAGCGAAGCGCCGTCACCTGCTCAATCATTATTACGATACTGCCGATGCCGCACTGTGGACGAGTGGGGTTGCATTGCGGGTTCGCCGCATCGATGGGCATTGGGTGCAGACCCTGAAAGGGAACGGGGGCGTATATGCAGGCGTTCATCAACGAGCAGAATGGGAAACACCGGTCTCTGACAACTGTCCCAATCCCGATCGTTTAATCAGTACTTTTCCCGACGACACCGAACTTCAAAAGCTCATTCAAAAACTGCGCAAGCAAGAAAATATTCATGCGGTTTTCAGTACGGACTTTTACCGCGAGGCGCGAATAGTAAAGTTGTCGGACGGCAGCGAAATCGAAGTGGCGGTGGATGAGGGCGAAGTCGTTGTCGGCAAAAGACGTAAACCTATTTGCGAATTGGAGTTGGAACTTAAATCCGGCAACACGGTGGCAGTTTTTGATTTTGCGCGCCGACTGTTGGTTGATGTGCCGCTTTCGATCGGCATTGTTACCAAAGCGGAGCGTGGCTATGCGTTGGTGCAGCCGGCGCAGCAGTCCGCACCGCGACGAGCGAAATCGGTCGCGCCGATTGCATCTTCAACGGTGGAAAATGTGTTTGCCGATATTTTTTCCGAATGCTTCAGCCATCTGTTGGAAAATATCGATGGCGTGCTGGAAGGCCGCGATCCGGAGTATTTGCATCAACTTCGCGTAGCCATTCGCCGTTTCCGTGGCGCGTTAAGTGTTTTTAGCGATGTGGTTCCTAAGCAAATGATGGCCCACATAGCGGGCGAATTGCAGAAGGCCGGACAAGTACTGGGCGATGCAAGAAATTGGGATGTGTTTCAACATGAAACCTTGCCTGCCTATACTAAAGAAACCAATACTGTATTGAGCGAAGCATTTCTCGCCCATTTACAACAAAGGTCGCGGAGAGCCGCCGCCAATGCGAAGCGCCTCGTGCGTTCGCAGCGATTTGTCGATGCGTTGCTTACTATCGGTGCGTTAATCGTCGGGCGAAATTGGCGAAATGCCGCGACGGAAACGACGCTCAATGCCCTTGCCCAACCGGTTGGAATTTTTGCGCAACAGGTAATCGAGAAGCGGCACAAACGATTGAAGAAGGCTGTTGCTGCGATAGCGCCCGAGCATTTGGAAACGCTGCACGCGGTTCGTATCGCCGGCAAAAAGCTACGCTATTCGACGCAATTTTTTGCGTCGTTGTTTTCGAATAAGCGAGCAGAGCCATATGCCGATACGCTTGCCGATATTCAGGATTTGCTTGGCCGAGTCAATGACGCGGTAATCGCGCAGCATTTATTGAGCGAGATGGAAAGGCGGCTCGCTGAGTTATCGACAGAAGCGACCTTGGTAAATACGTGGTTGCAGCAGCGGCTGCAAAAGGACCAAGATCTTTTTTCGAAAGTATGGCGTCGTTTTTCCAAATTGCCGGCATTGACTTAAGTCGAGTGCTAGGTAGTTTATTTTTTATTACTCTATAACGGTAATGACATGAATCTAATTCTTTGGCGGCATGCTGAAGCGGAAGACGGTTCTCCCGATCTTGCTCGTCGATTGACGGATAAAGGTAAACGTCAGGCTCGCGTTATGGCGGAGTGGTTATTGCCTCGGCTACCTGCGGGTACTCGCATTTTAGTGAGTCCGGCTACGCGAACGCGGCAAACGGCCGATGCCCTTGATATCGCTTATACCGTTGTTGATGATATCGCTCCGGATGCTGATCCCGCAGTGCTTCTGGCAACAGCAGGATGGCCGACGGCGGGTGGTAGCGTGTTGGTGGTCGGACATCAACCCACATTAGGACTTGCCGCTTCGTTGGTGATGTCCGGTGAAGAAACTCAACTTGGTATGAAAAAAGGCGCCGTGTTTTGGTTCTCGCGAAAAGATAAGGAAGAGGGCGCCCAGACGGTGTTACACGCAGCAATGTCGCCTGATATGTTGAAGGGGTAGCGCACATTTGACCACCTGCACTTGTGTAGATATCAATGACTACCGCGTTTTTCTTGACAAACGTACTTGCCACCACGCAACCGGAAAAATTCATCGTGACGTTCAATATCGATGAGCGCAAAGCACTGGTTGGAGTTGTTACGAGCAAGAATCCGTTCTGCTTACGGGGCCTGGAGCCGTTTCAGTGTCTGAATAGACTTTGAGTGTTGCCTTCCCTGCTACGCTGAAATATCCGCTTCCATTCGCTCGTTGTGTTCACGCGAATGGGCTAGTCTATGACTTTATTATTTGGGATTAGTTATAAGTACACCGTTGATTGGCTATTTACGAAATTAATTTAGAAATCCGAAACAAACTATTTCTCTAATTTATTCTCAAGCATTAGAGGAAGAGGATGCCTTAATCAGGTTATCGAGAATATATTTCTCAGGAGAAAGCGATGTAATTTCTTGATCGTTAAACTCTCGAACAATCCGATTAAGAGCAAATCTGTTCATAAACCCCTTATCGCACAGCTCTATAAAATCATCCTTTGATATTCCCGTCATTACTTTAAAAAACTGTGGGGATTTGGTTTGAATCACGTCATCAATTTTGTATTCACGCTCATAAGTCATATAGATGAAATCAGCCATACAAATCGCCAATCGCTTAATCTGTGTGGCGTACCATTTTTTCCTGGTCTGGCGTTCCTTGTCTTTATCTTTTTCTGAAAAATCTTCGATGATTTTTTCTTTTTCTTCTTTGGTAAGATTGGGATCGGCTTTCATTGCCTCAAGATCGGCAGCATCTCGGCCAATTTGTACCAAAGCATCCGCGGTGATGCTACCGACGTCCTGAGTTCTGTATCCCTTGACCTTTTTTAGAATGTCCAAAATTTCGGGAAACTTTTCAAGAAGTTTTAGTTTTCCAAAATCAACGAGAACATTAGAAGTAATGCGGCGGGCAAGAGCGATACAGGAGCCTTGGTGATTTAGAGCCTCAAAAATATCCTTTGCTGTTGTTGGCGTACTTTGAAGACTACCTTCGTAAAACCGCTTGATATCCAGTGTATCGCAAAGACCTTCCGTGATAATTTTCAGATTGTCTTTGTTAACGTCTACTTTCTGTTCGAAACTTTCTTGTTGGTCAATTTGATCTGCTATGTTACTGGCGCAATCATAAGTCACTCGCAAACAACGGCTGATAGCAAAGTCGAAAACCCACGCTTTAGGTTTTAACACTTGTTTTGTTTCTTTATTAAACAAAGCCGATTGAACCCGAAAAATCGCTTGGTAATAGGATTCGGCAGACTGAACATCATTCAAAATGAGAATGCTGTCCCATTCTTTGATGGTTACACCCGTAAGGAACCGGCCACAGGTAAATGTTATGGTCCCACATATACTCGCAGCCTCATTCGCCTGTTTTATGGCATCCTCAACGGAAGATTTATCTCTGGCGATGATGGTTTCATCATCGTCTTTTTTAGAATCGCTACCCGAGGCATTGACAAGAATAAACTTGGAAAAATGACGATGAGCTTTCAGCTTCTTAGTTAAAATCTTGATCGATTCCACGCGGCTCATCCACCAAACGGTATGTCTTTTGGGCGGACATCCCAACTGTAAGGCAAGGCTGCCATAAACACTGATGGACCGTGCCTCATGTCCCTCCAGAGTTAGTCCCTCAATAAAATGATCAACAGCCTCTTCATATATAAATTTTCCATCTTGCGTTTCAAATAAACGGTTCAGAGAAAAGTCGATATCATCGGTTTTGAAGGTGTCTCTTTGTTCCGCGATATCTTCGTCGGTAATCTCGATGGCTGAAATATCTAAATCGGGCAGCTGTCGATAAATATTCTCCTTTGTTCCATCAAGGTCGGTATCGACTTCTTCTTTTTTATTTTTTTGCTCATCGAGATAGCTATACGTGTAAACCTGCTGAGAGCAAAAGTCGTCTTGTTCAATAAGCCTGAAAGGCGTACCGGAAAGATCGAGGCGATGTTTGAACTTAATTTTTCCCAGAATGTCTTTGGCCCGATCTGTTCTACTGCCATAGTGAACTTCATCGAAAATCACTAGGTCCCATTCTTTTTCCGGAATTTTATGGAGGCGCTCTTTTGTCTTTCCATCCGCATCAATCGATAAATCTTGTAAGGAAACACAAAGCACTATCGGGCCGCCTGTGGGAGGTAAATCGCCATTACCGTTTAAGCTTGGAGTTGCTGGGCAATCTGATTTTGGTTTTGCTCTGATGCCTGTCCAGCCATCAAAATCAACTTGCTCGTTAACGGTATCAATCCATTCTCCGATAACGTCGGGCTTATAAGTAACTATCAAAGTTTTACGAGCGCTAAGCTTTTTAGCTAGATGAATGCTGGTGAAACACTTACCGAATCTCATCTTGGCGTTGATAAGAAAGCGATTCACATGGGTCGCAGCGCCGATAACTTCTGCTGGATATTCTTTATTGAACCATTGGAAAGCTTTCTCAATGGCTTCAATTTGTTCTCTTCTTAGTTGATAATGCTCAGCGCGGGAGCTTCCTTTGATGATTTCGTTGTAAGCGCGGCGAACGTCTTTAAAAGGGTCATTTTTAGTAAGTACTTCAAACCATTCTCGACCAGGACCGTTCTCAACTTTTTTACATCCATTTTTAATTAACTGCGCATGGATATGATGGTCTCGAATTCCATCCGGCAGATTACCCAAAAGAATAAAGATTGGTTGTTCAGGATTGCTCGTGCCAAATTGTTCTCTGATCCGTTCTTTATGCCGGTTAACTTGGCAATGACCAACCTTAATCAAGCCTTCCTTAAGGTATTTTTCTGTTGAGTAGGCATAGAGTTCGAGTGTTTCCATTGCTTATGACCACTCTTGAACTTTCTTTTTTATGTGTTCTCGTTCAAGCTTTGTAAGCTTGAAGTAATCAAAAATCTTTTCATCGGTCCATTCTTGCTTCATATCCAAATATGGAACCCACATCCATCTATCTTTAGGGATATGCTGAGTAAGTTTTCTCAACCCTAATAGATACCGAGCAAAGTCGGATTGTAGATATTGAATTAATCGCTCTGCTTCAACTTTATTATTAAAAGCATCAATTACGTTGTAGGTTTCGGTTGCGATTTCTCCTTTCCCCAAAAGAAATATTTGATGTTTAGGCAAAGTACAGCGTCTAGCTCCTGTTGCATACGCTCCGGGGATCACGACTTTCCATTTTTCGATAGCATCTACGTTTGTCTTAACTTCCGAACGCATTACGTATTTAATTTTTCTTCCTTTAACCATACAAGGAATAGCACCCGATGTATTTTTTGGAACCTCTTTCCCTTCTTGAGAGAAGAAATTTGTTGGTAATCCAAAAGGCTTTCGTGACCATGCGGAATCTGAAACGAACCGATGCACTTTGACCTTCATAATTTTCTCAATTATGGGAGTGGCATATGGATCGTCAGGGATGATGTCGTATTTGGATAAATCGACATTAAAACTTTCATTTTTTACTATAAAACTAGTATTTGAATTAAAACCTCTTGACCAATTCAAATAACAGACCCCACCCTGAACGTGAACCGTAGGGAATACATCTTCTGAGCGTTCAAAATAAACAATGTTTCTAATTTCTTTGGATGTTCTAATATTCTCCCTGAAGTCATCAAGCCCCTTGCCGACTGAAAACCATCGCGCAGGAATTACAAGTATGTATTCATTAACGTCTGGATGATTTGCAATTTTTTCTGCGAAATAGTTGTAGATTGGTTTCGCACTTGCTTTTGCTCCGCCATCTGCTTCTTGGTAGGGTGGATTTCCAACTACGTATAATTTCTTTTTCCCGGCGGTAATATATTCGATCATAGAATTGAACTCCCTTTCGAATTTTTCTTTATCTAAAGTGCCATCGACTTCCGATAGATAATGTCCATCACGAATAACGTGATTAAACTTCGCATCATGTGAATGCGTATTTCCCAAAAATGTTCTCATACTCAGGCGGTGATGGCGCTCGTCTGGAGCAAGTCCGAAATAGCGATGGGAGTGGTAAATTTCTTTAAACACCATATCTACATCTGTGAGCTGCGGTTTGCTTTTGAATTTCGCCCAACACCTATGGAAAGCACAAGCGAGAAGGATTTCTCCGGCTTTACAGAACGGATCAAAAAAAACCACGTCATCATCGGCAAACGCTTCGATACCAAGTAGGGAAACCATTTCTAAAGCTTTCTCTAAGCGGAGAATGGGCTGATCTCGGCCAATTACATTGCCGAGAATGTCGACCACATGAGCGCTTATTTGAAAGGCTAGGCCTTGACTCATGCTCAAACTCCAATGGCTATATCATTTTGATTTTTTCGAGAAGCGATTTTGGTATTTGACTTGATATCCAGCAGATATTTTGCAAAGTCAAAATCGTTAAGATCATTTGACTTTGCAGACAAAACATTCATGACAAAGCGATGGGCTCTCTTGAAGAGAAGTGGAATCGATTGCTCTTTTTTGCAATTTTCAAAATAATTCGTCCAGCCCAATTCAAAATTAATGGGACGATGCCCGTTTTGAGAAAACCATTTGTCGCCAGCCTTTGTTTTCTGGGCGCTTGCTTTCGCTGAGTGGTTATCGCTCAACGCAGAAAGCGCCTCGCTTTCGAATATATGCCACTTGATAGCGCAGAGAAGATGAGCAATAAAATCCGCTCGTTTTTCTATGATGCAGAATTTACTTTTGAAGCCTATCTTTTCTCTTAGAAACTCGACGGTCGTTATAAGAATTCGAGCACGGCACTGACTAATATTCTTTGAATCGATGTCAATGGCCCAAAGCGTGTTAATGGCATTAGCTACAGCGCGGTACGCGGGATCTCGATCTCCATTAGCAACTGCCTTCTTATATATAGCTTCCAGCCGTTTTTTATAAATTGAAATGACAATGTTGCCGTGTCCGCAGGTCGGCTCAAAAAAAGCAATGCCTTCATCGTCCCAAATATGTGGGTTGCCTTTACTAAGCAAGGCGAGCATGTCATCAACATAGTGTTTAGGAGTAAATACCTCCCCTAGATTTTTTATTCTTGTTTTACTGCGATGAAATAAATTCTCGCTGTCGATGACATTGCTCATAGCAATTCCTCTTAACAACGCGCATGTAAGAAGTCGCCTGCCTAAGTGACTGACTTGCCTTTTAAGCAGATCGCTATTGAGCATAACCTTTCTAGTTTTATCACCGATCATTAACTAAACGGGGGAAAAGTGCCTCATTTATAAAATTTAATGCAATGCTGACAGGACTATTATCTGTAAAGCGAAAGAGCACCACATACGTGAATGTTGACAGCAGATGGACCGCATTGGTCATCCGTCATGGAAGTGATCGAGAGCATGCTCGCGTAACAAAGTCGATGAGGATAAGCGGCTAAAGAAGAATTTGTAACGGCTAGAAAGACTAATGCCCGCCAAAGCGGGCATTAGTTCGTCATCCCTGGGTTTCGTTTACTCAACCCAGGCTACGCTCGGTCCGAATGTCTTCGGCTTTACCCCCCGTTAAGCGCCGGAAATCATCGCAACTCAGTTTTTTCAACCCATCGTAACGCATCGATTTTCCAAAAAAACATGAAGATCGATTTCACAAATCGGTTCGAAAGAAGATCAGATAACATTCGGCCATTACCAGCTCACTTGTGTAGATATTGATGACTACTGCGTTTTTCTAGACAAACGTGCTGCCATTACCCCTAGTGCCGTTACGCCTGTTAATAAAATAATCCACAAGATCACAGTATTCCAATTAACGTTATCGAAAATCCCGCTCTTTTTAGAAATCGGAACTTCTCCACCAGTAGACGATGACGAACCCAACATACCTAACTCAGCGCCGGAAACCAGCGGTGAATTATCAGTGCCATACCCAGGGATCAAGGTCGTGATTGGCAGGTTGGCACTTTTTGCAGCATCACTTCCCACCGCAAGGACAAAAGGTGCTTGGCCACGGCCAAGAAATACCAGTTGCCTGGAGGTGAGACCGATCGATAATGTAGGCACGCCTTGACCCAGTCCGCCGCTACGTTTATCGACTTTCAGTTTCAAATAACGGACGGGCTGCGCAGAGAGTTGAATATCCGGTTGTTGCCATTCTTTGCCGCCGGCCTGCAAGCGGTATAACACCGTTTGCGTTATGCGATACCAAGAACCATTCGCGTCGCCTTTCCCCCATATTTCCACTGGCGCCAAGGCATTGATTTGCGGAATGGCTATGCGAATACGCTCTGCAGGCACTAACCGTGCGAGCTGATATTCATACTCGTCGTTATCGCTGTGCGATGGTGCGAATGGTGTAGACCACAGGAAAGGCGCGGACTGGTAAGTAGATGAGCTCGTTGTTAGAACAGCAGACTTAAGCGGCGGCGCTTGATCAATATCCCGCCATTGCAGCCGTAGATAATTTGCATGTTGGCCGGTGAGTTCGATATCTTTGCGTTCAATGTGTTGACCGTTGTACTCAAAACGCGCGAGTCGCGCCGCATCCTGCCACGTATGCCAATTCTTTAGATCGTCGCTTGCCTCTATCGATAGCTGCTGAAAGCCGGAAACGTTTGAATCCCAATCCAGTTCTAAGGTTTGAAAAGCATTCTTACTTTGACTGGCATCCAATAAATAGCCTCGTAACTTTTTGCCTTTTACTTCCTTCTCGTTCGCTTTCGTAACCGATACCACGGTTCCTTCCGCATTTCTTGTCACGCGAATTTCCGGCATGTCGCCGGATGTCGGTTCGGCACTGCTATATAACGGGAACCATGTTAGGTTGGTTTTCTGTAAGGCTTGCTCGGTACGTGATTGACCATGCGTTAAGCTAAACGGCATTGTTTCACCTTGCGCATTGAATACGCGCAGATCACGTAGATCCGTAAAATGCGAAGCAAATGTAACATCCAATGGGAGTGAGATTTGATAATAGGGCCCGCTTCCGCGTAACTCGAGCGGTGCATGCACGCTAAATTCTGACAGCGTTTCGGAAACTGCTACATTGGCTGCAGCCATTGTTATCAGAGACAAGCACAATCGACTTATCGAACGCCACGCAAATTTCACGCTTCCTCCCTTGTCAATGCTGGCTCATTATTTTTTGGGGGTAAGGGCGCAAAATACCCTACGACCAGCAGCAACATGCCTACGCCGATAAACGACACAATGCGTTCCATTCCCCCTTTGTTCGATAGCTCAATCAAGAAGAGCTTCGCGACTACCACTGCAATCAATGCCGAGCCGACAATCCAAAGGTAACGCTGTTTACGTGCGTGACCGACAATCATCAACCCGAGAGCCACTAAACTCCAGAAAATGGACAAACTGGCTTGCACTAACATCGATGCAAATAATGCATCGAACTGGTATGGAATTCCTGCCCAATGATGTGCGGTACGAAATACCGCGCAAGTGATGAGAAGTAATGCCGATGCGCCAACTATCCAATGGGGAAATAGGCGGGGGAAATTGTCGCTAATGGAAAATAATCCACCGCAGTTTCTCCACCAGTAAACCAGGCTAATCATCACCAGCATCTGCCCGAGTTCTAGCGGATTGAGTAACGGCAGATACGCAAGCGGATCTGCCGCGCCATCGCTGACGATATTGCTAATCCAAAACCATGCCACCATCAATATCGCTACCGGAAAAGCGGCAACGGCGCGGTATTCATGTTCATAGGATGACAACGGCCAAACGCGGGAAAATCTTTTTGATGCCATGAACAGTAAATAAAAGCTTGGCACGGATATCCAGCCAAGCCAACGCCACGCATTGTAGTGTTCGCTCAAGGATATAAATGCAAAACGGATTTCAAGCGCCAGCACTGCGAGAGTTACCCAACATCCTACAACGTGCAATCGCCCTGGCCATGACGACGGCAGCAGCGATACTAAATTACGTAGCATCAGGAAATGAACCGCTAGGGTAACGAGCCATGCGGCAAGTCCCCAATGTGCGCTTGGATGGTAGTTACTTTCATAGGAAAAGAGGAGCGTCAGAATCGCGATCGGCATCATCAGCGCGCATAATTTAGCTAACGATCGCCATTCCCAATGCCGGGCAGCAAGCGTCCACACAAAAATAGCGCTGCCGGCCGCTAATAGGCTGATGTTGATGCGTGCTGCCGGCGCGACGAAACGGAATATCTCGGCGAGCGCTGCGAATCCCCACCAACCGGCTCCCCATATCAGAAGAATGGAGGAGAGAACGTTAAGGTTGGGCAATGTGCTATCTGTCGCAGATGGCGCTCGGTGCAAACGCCACGCCGCCACGAATGCAGCTAACGCAATGAGCATCGGCGTCCAGAAACCGCTATGGGCCAGTGGCGTGAGATCGCCGGGGGATAGCGCTTGCAATGCCGGATACGCCGCCGATAAAAACGCCATACCACCGATCAACTGCAGCACTAAACCAAAAAAGAATCCCAACCGTTGCTGCAACCCAAGGCTAAGCCACAAGATGAGAAGGCCGCTGGCGGCCCACACCGCGCTGGCCGTTCGCCATGGCAACAGGAATAGCACCGCTAGATTGATGAACGCTAGCCCGAACAATAAGACAAAGCTCATGCGACGCATCGATGCCGGATCTTGCCGCATGTGCGTGTCACGCATTGCAAGCACAAAGCACATCAACGCCGCAGAGCCTATCAATGCCGCAATAAATAATCCCTTAAATCCGGATGCAAACACCGCATCGGCCACGTCGTTTACCGGCGTGCGAACATGCAATAGAAATACGAATCCTCCTAGCGCTTGCACAATCAACGCCCATGTCACCCAACTGCGATCATGCAAGCGCAGCCCGATGAACATGGTAATCATTCCCGCGATCGCCCATGCCGCGGCAGTCATGTCAGCTTGGAAAAATAACGGTGCTAGCAAATACAAAAATGCCAAGCCGGTGCGAGCCAACATGCCGAGTAACGGCTTTTCCCAAGAAGCTCGCTGTTCGGTTTCCACGGCGCGCAGTTGCCAATAACTGAACAACAGTGAAATGCCCAGCATGGCGGCGCCCAGTGAGGAGCCCGCCAACATGCTATCTTCGGATCGCATGCTGAGCGTGGACAAATAATATAATCCCGCGCCTAACTGCAAGAGCAACGCAAAGAATCTTGCCAGAGGCCGCTGTTGGCGATGGCCTATCCAGTAGATGCCCGCGCCTTCTACCGCCCATGCCGCCGCAGTCCACTGGGAGTCCAATCCCATTGGGATCGACAGCGTGGCGAAAATTACCCCGAGGGCGATATCGATTTCTACTAACAGCAAGTAACGCCATTGCGTTCGACTAAATAGCACCGTTGCAAGGATGATATAAAAGAAGCCGAGTCCCAATGCACTAAACGCTGCGCCAAAATGCAAATGATTCACTACCGCATACTGTAAGCCGAAACCTATGAGCGGCGTTCCGAAAAGCAAAGTGCCGTCTACATAGTTTGCTTGCCGAGCTGCCCAATGCAAAACCGCATGCCGTTCATGGGATGCCGGTTCACTGCCCGCATCTCCCAACACGCGGCGCGCAAACAATAACCCAATCGCCACATACATAAAGAAGAAGAGCAGTAAAAACGTTTCGGTGCTTGCAAACAATTCCGGCCGGTATGAACGCACTCCCCATGCAAACCCGATACCGAACGTTCCTACAAAGCCGACTAAATTTAAAACCCGCCATGCCTTGAACCAGGCAATTGCAAAAATACCGGCATTCAATAACGTGAAATAGGAAAACAGGGCAACATGACTTCCTCCGCCGGTTGACGCCAATACCGGTGCCGCAAACCCACCGGCGACTCCCGCCGTAGCTAGCGCCAATGCATCCTGTTTTACCGCGAGAATGGCCGAGCACACCGCAATCGCAACCAATAGCGCAAAGCCCATTTCCGTCGGCAGCAATGGGTGTAATCGCATTGCCGCAAAGACGGTCAGATACATCACTGCGACAGCAGCGCCTTGCAGCAGCAAGCCATAAGCTTGCTTTTTGGCGCGCACTTTCCAGCCGATCACTAATAGCACTATGCTGGTTAACGCTACGCCCGCATAACGCAATTCCACAGGAACCACGACACGGTCCGCCGCGTAGCGCAGGAGAAATGCCAATCCCAAAAACAACAATACGATGCCAACTCTGACTAGTGTATTGCCGCCGAATAGCCAGTCGCGAAATGCAGCCAATCCTCGTTCAATCAGCGAGGGCGGCGGTGGTGCGGATGTTCGATGCGAATGACTGGATAAAGCGGGTTGGGGGGACGGAGCAAAAGATGGGGTGGGAGAAATATCTTCCGTTAGCGGAACCGGTGGTGATTCAGGCGTCGTTGTACTCGATGTATTTGATGTTGATAAGGCAGCTTCTTCCTTCAAGGCCGCCTGATCTTCCACCGGTTCGCTTCGTGCAAGCAATTCTTCGCTGCTCGGAGATAGCCCGACTTCCGCTATTCACCTCTCATTTTTGATTTTTCGCAGTGTTCTAATTTTCTAAGTTCTTGTTCTATAAAAAGCCGGTTGAGGCAATAGTCGCAAAGTGGCGTGTAGTGCCGACCT
>Ga0157374_10000872_pt1 | contig 26358 bp, 22 predicted proteins | sample M25metaG_FD_115308 | JGI IMG/M metagenome (GOLD analysis project Ga0157374, IMG submission 115308) | Miscanthus rhizosphere microbial communities from Kellogg Biological Station, Michigan, USA - M2-5 metaG | ecosystem: Host-associated > Plants > Roots > Rhizosphere > Soil | place: USA: Michigan... | reverse complement strand
GGTTCGGTATTTGAAAAGATGATTTCCAACTGCCAGGAAGCCAAAGCCCGTGATGCACGCGTGATTGCCATCACCAATACCCCGATTCCGGGTGCCTTGAAAGGCACATTTGAAGATATTCTGGAAATTCCGGCATGTATGGAACAGCTCTCACCGCTGATCACCACCATCCCGCTGCAGTTGCTGGCCTATTACATAGCCGAATTTCTGGGCAAGGATGTGGATCAGCCACGCAACCTGGCAAAGAGTGTAACGGTTGAGTAAAGCAAAATATTTTTTATTATAGCTATCTGAGCTCCTAAAGTTCGGCGATGTATTGTTTTCAAGCTCAAAATCAAACCAATCTCACCATTACTCAACAACTTTAATTTACCTAGTTTGGATTGTGATACTTCTCACTCTTAATTACTCACTCACAAAAAGGAAAAAAAATGAAAGTTTGCGTTGTCGGAACCGGATATGTCGGTCTAGTGGCCGGAACTTGTCTTGCCGAAATGGGCAATGACGTTATATGTGTAGATAACAACCCTGCCAAGGTGGAAGCGTTAAAGCAAGGTTACGTACCCATTTACGAACCTGGTTTGGAAGAACTGATTCGTTCCAATACCAAGGAAGGCCGTCTCTTTTTTACCTCGGATTTGGAAAGCGCGGTTCACGGCTCTTTGATCTGTATCATTGCCGTTGGTACTCCGGAGCGGGAGGATGGTTCTGCGGATTTGACCGCCGTTTATACGGTTGCCCGTCAAATTGCCACCGCAATGGATGATTACCGGGTGATTGTCACTAAAAGTACGGTCCCGGTCGGAACTGCGGATGAAATCCGGAAGATTGTGGGGGAAACCACACAGCATGAGTTTTCTATTGTGTCCAACCCGGAATTCCTCAAACAGGGTGCGGCTGTTGATGACTTCTTAAAGCCGGATCGCGTGGTGATCGGGGCAGATAACCAACGCGCCTTCGATATTATGCGGGAATTGTACGCGCCATTCCTACGCACCGGCAACCCCATCATCAATATGGGCATTAAATCCGCTGAGATGACCAAGTATGCGGCCAATGCCTTCCTGGCCACCAAAATTTCATTTATCAATGAAATGAGTAGTCTGTGCGAGAAAGTGGGCGCGGATATTTCGATGGTTCGTACCGGCATTTCCACGGATAGCCGTATTGGCTCCCAGTTCCTATTCCCAGGCTTGGGCTATGGCGGCTCCTGCTTCCCCAAGGACGTTAAAGCGTTGATCAAGACCGGTCAGGATCATGGCCACCCCATGCATATCTTGAACGCGGTTGACTCCAAGAACGATCAGCAGCGGCTGGATTTTATCGATAAAGTATTAGCCTACTTTGATGGCGATGTTTCCGGGAAAACCTTTGCACTGTGGGGCCTGGCCTTTAAACCCAGAACCGATGACATGCGGGAAGCGCCCAGTCACACCATTATTGAGACGCTGTTGGCTAAGGGTGCGACGGTCAAAGCCTTTGATCCGAAAGCTATGATGACTGCCCGTCAGATTTTCGGCAACCGAATTAAGTATGGCGAACATGCTTATGAAGTTCTTGAATATGCCGATGCTTTACTTCTGGTCACTGAATGGAACGAATTCCGCCGTCCTGATTTCGAAAAAATGAAGCGCTTGATGAAACGGGCGGTGATCTTTGATGGCCGTAATCAATACGAAGTGGAGCGTATGGGCCGTCGTGGTTTTGAATACTTCTGCATGGGGCGTCCTCCGGTTGATATCTTGCCAGAAGAAGAAACTTCATTAGAAACCCAGAAGGAATGTCTCTACATTTAAAGTCTCTCCCAATGGAAAGGGATTTAAAGCTCTCTGTTTTGCTTTTCCAAAAGCACTCAGAGGGCTTTCTTTTGTCAATTTCTGTTCGACATATCCAATTAATATAAAAAAGAATAAATTTTGACAAAAAGTGAAGTGTTATGGATATTAAGCAATTTTGGGGATTCTTTGCGTTCAAGTAAATATTAGCCCTTCATAGTTACACTAATTTTATTTATTGAGTTATATGAAAATGCTATGTTCAGCTCAGCTGTTTTTATATAGAATCGGAAAATCTTAACATATCAAAATCCCCTTTTCTGTATCCTGCTTATTTTTTGATCTCAAACTTTACCAATTATAGGAAAAGGAAATTTTTTCATGGCTCATACCCGTGCACTTCTGCTTTATTTTATACGATTGATTCTTGTAACTAGTATTGGTACTTCAACTTGTTATATACCAGCCCCGGCCAATCCTGGTGATGTTAACTCTATTAATAACGGGCAACATGTGACAAATGGGACTTACTATAATACTCCTGGGGAAAAAACCACTTTTACTAATACAAGCGGAACTGGTATCTATATCAAAGCAGGCACAACTATCACTGCACGCGAAGTAAGCAATTCTGCAGACCCTTCGGGCAGTCTCACCGGTAATGGTGGTTGGGTTAATATCTTAGCTCCTCATCAGGTGGTTAGAATAGACGGTAATATTGATGCTAATGCACTCTTAAAAAATGGAGTTTACCTTGGAAATGGTGGTAAGGTTACCGTAACTGCTAATTATCTTTATCAGAATGGACAAATCTATGCTAGCGGACTTCATGGTGGCCTAGTGCAATTCAACGTTGGTAGTTTGACAATGGGTCCTGCGGCTACAGTTATTGCTCAAGGCGGAGGTGTGGTTAAGATTGGAAATTCACATAGCCATGGAGTTTTTGATATCCAACAGGGTGCTATCATTGACACTGCAGGCAAAGTGATTGGCAAGTATGATGCTAATCTAATTACTATTCAAGGCGGATTAATTAATCTAGATGGTATTTTAATGGCGAATGGTGTTAGAAATACAACAACGGGTGGCGCTGACAGTAATGGTGGTGCAATTACTCTTATTGCGACTGGGCATAGTAAGCCTTTAAATGATTCCCTGTTAAATAACTCTAATTTCATGAGTGGGTTAAAAACAAGCTTAGAAGCGCGGGATACAAGTTTAAGAATTAATAATTATAATGGATGGATTCGAGTAGGTCATTCAGCAGTTATTCAAGCAAATGGTGTAGATGGCACGACTGGCAATAATAGCAGTGGTGGGAATGGAGGTAGTATAAAATTATATGCACACTGCGGAATACAGAATTCAGGTACGATCCAATCAAATGGAGGAAACGGAGGAGACTCCCCTACAGTGTTTGGTACATTAAGTGTTATTGGTTCTGATGCACATTTTGAAGAAAATGCTGTTGCTAAAGATGGTGCCAATGGTGGGCATGGTGGTTATACATATTTTCAATATGGTACAACATTTCAAAATCTAGGTACCATTTCGAGTACTGGAGGATATGGTGGACATGGTGGTAATGCAATTGCAACAAATCCTGTAGCTCAAAAATCATGGGCATATGCCGGTGATGGTGGTGATGGTGGCTATGGTGGATACATTGACTTTACAGGAGGAGCTACCCCTGCCCTGAGCGGAGGGGCAATTAACCAGAACGCTGGTGCTGGTGGAACTGCTGGTGTAGCAATCTCTCAAACATTAGGCCAAGCATTTAACGGACACATTGGCCATGTTAAAGATATAGGGAAATTCGATTACTTTAATGAAAAATTCTGTACCAATGGTTGTGACGGTCAGAATGGCAGTAATTCTATTGCTCCGGCTATAACAGTGTCAAATCGTCTCTTGGATTCAAATCCAGAAAATCCTAATTTCAATGGATTATTTCAGCATTCTCGACCAATTTTTAGCCAGCCAATAAATAATATTACTCCGCCATTCATTCTGGCTTTAAGTCAAAAGAGAATGTTCTTGGCTAGAACCTACAGTTCTGTTACTCAAGAAATTTTAACTCTTGCTATGATTGAGTATACAAGGCTTCGAACCATTGGTAGAACTGTAGCCGTGGCTACACAAGAAGCCAAAAATTTGTTATTTAAAGCTGGTGTAGACAAGGATGTGGCTCAGTCGCTTCTAGAGCAGATCCAAACTGGTAGGCTACGAGCAGATAATATCATATCAAGTTTACTCAATGAAATTGCGGGAAGTAGTAATAATAGGGGTATTAGATGAACCTCAATTTTGGGCGGTCCGCCCCCAAAAAATCAATCCAGGGATAATGAGAAAATCGGGTGAAAATTCAGTTCAGAAAATAAGGAGTTTAACTCGGATGAAAAAATCAAAATTCACAGAGGAACAGATTATTTTTGTTTGCCTTGAAAGGCTACCAGCAACGCACCAAAGTGGATATGATTACCTGAAAACTGGAAATGATCTACCTTTCGAAGTAAGGACCAATCACAAAGCTATATCTTGACTTGAATGGTAGCGATTATAGGGCTCAGTCAATTTATTGAAGCCCAGTATTGACACGAACGTTATCCAAAAACATGGTTCTACGCTGTACTTCAGAATATCCTGGTTGATCGGTCCAATCCCATTTATAAATACCGAGTTTCATATAAGGACCAACTTTATCATTATAATAATTTGGTCCTGTTCTCCTAAAAATTTCTACTCCATTGTTGTAGATTGCTAAAAAGCCATCCTTACCATATGACCAATGAACATAAACAGCGAAGTTATTCCATTGCCCAGTCGTATAAGGGCCTAAATCAGCACTATAAACTCCACCACCAGGACCTGGAGTGTTATCTACTGTTAAGGCATTGGGATCCCATCTTCCATTTAGTTTGATATGCCCATTTTGAGTCAAAATGGCAAGAGCGGGTATCCGGTAGGACTCACCTAAATAAGTATCTGGGGTATCATGCCATTGTGCTATGCTTTCTGCAGAGCGATCTGGAACATAGTCGCTAGGTAAGAACTCGCTAAAACGGTAAGTATAGGCTCCGTTAGAAGCAAGAGCCGGCCAAGTGAGCTCGGCACGTTTTTTGCCATTGACCAGTGGATCTGTTGCGTAAACCTGCAATCTAAAGACATATCGGTCTGACCAGGGAACGAATGTGTTATTTGTCTGGTTAGGGAGTTCTGGATATATGCCTTGAAGGCTCTTGTCCTTAAAGTCGCTTTGAAAAAGTATTTCTGCCACAGCAGTATTATTGCTAAGCAATGCAACTACTAGAGTATTCAAGATGAAAATAGTCCGAAATGAAGGCCCCACTTTATTGTGAATAGCACTTAAGGCTTTGCTATGAAGATCCCAATACTTTTTAAACAATGCACACACCTCTTTAATACTTGCTAACAACTCAGATTAAGCGAACATACAAAAACTACTCAAAGCGATATAATAATTATATACAATATTTTATAAGAAAGCAAGTGCTAACCAGGATTTCATCTTTGTTTGTAATAATGTAAAGAATATTTCATAATCAAGAATTCGAGCAATTATAAGTGTATGAAATGGAAACTTTTAAGCTAGGGCTTGAGTATGATATCCTAGTTAACTCCTTACATTGTAGATAGTTAAATTTCTTATATAGCATACAGCAATATGAGAAATTTGTAGAGTATCAAAGTTGATAGGGAAGAAATAGCTGTTTATGATACCAAAACTATTAGCTTAAAAATGCTTGTTTGCAGATTCTAAATAAATAGTAGGGATTACCAATTACATACCGAGAGAACATACGTTTGGGGTATCTAATTAATCTTGTTAACCATTCAAGACCCAGAATTTGGAAGACTTTTGGGCAACGAAATTGGGCATCACCATAATAATCAATCATTGCACCTACAGCAAAGAAAATATTGGTATCTATTAAATGCTTGTGACGATCAATCCAGAACTCTTGTATTGGCATACCCATTCCAACTACGACAACATCAGGCTTTAAAGCGTTAATTTTTTTGATAGCCTCTTCATTAAGAGCTGCATCTTTATGAATATAACCGTGATGAACTCCAATGACAGAATGCTTGCTTACCATAGCATCTAACTTTGTTAAAGCCTTTTCAGCTACGCCAGGTTTACCTCCAATTAGAAACACTGTTAGATTTTTTGAGGCAAGATATTCGAGCATTTCGGGAAAGTAATCAGCATTAGTGAGACGTGTGTGGATGGGATCATTTACCAATCGTGAAGCTAGCAAAGCTCCAACACCATCACATCTCAATATATCTGCTTTATTCAGTATTGTCTTATAAGCAGGATTTGAGTGTGCCAAATTAGCAGAAAATACATTATATGTTAAAGATATTGCAACCGTCTTCCTTGTGTTGTGCTTATTCATAAGCGCTAATGACGCAAATTTCTCGAAGAAGCTTTCCTTGTCTGGAAAATTAGTAATCATTAAGCCTTCAAGCTTAACTTTACTTGGGGAGATTAAATGTAATGATTCAAACTTGTTTGCAACAGAGCGAACTTCTGTACTCATTGGCTTCCTACTTTTATTAATTTTATGAGCGGGGACTATGTCAAGGGGAGCAAATTATTAATTGTTGATTACATTAGATATTGGGTTAATATACTTGAGCTTATCGAGACGCTCATAATACTAAAACAGTATTGTTAAAGTAAATGCCATTGTTAAATTTTGTTTTTAACCATTGACAAAATTTAAGTTTTTAGGGCAAATTTAAAACTTCCCTTCCTGGGTTTCATCACTTCCTACTGCTTGGTACTTTGAAGGATTTCTTTAATATTATGAAAACAAAAATAAAAAACCTAATGATAGGCACTTGCTTGTCAAATAAAGGTGGCATTACAACTGTGCTCAATCTATACCAACAAGCAGGTTTCATGGAACAATCACTATATTTGGCTTCTTCTAAAGATGGGGCGAGCTTGGACAAAGTACTAATGTATCTACAATTTTTGACGCAACTCGTTGTATCCTTGATCTCTCATCCTGAGATACAAATTGCTCACATGCATGTCTCACAGCGTGGAAGCTTTCTGCGTAAAAGTTTGGCATTCCTAATTTGCAAAGCTTTTTGCAAAAAAGTTATCTGGCATATGCATGGCTCGGAGTTTATCAGTTTTTACACCTCGGCTAATGGGCTTTATAAAGCCTATATCAACAAGATTGTGACCAGCTTAGATTGTTTGATCGCTTTATCAGAGAAAAGAAAAAGTGAGCTTTTGGGAATTATACCTAACGCTAAAGTTATGGTAGTATACAACCCTTGTCTGCTTCAGGGTAAAGAAATTCTGGCTTCTAGAAAGCGCTTATCTCAGCAAGACAAAACAAACGAATCCTCTTTCGTAAACTTCCTGTTTATGGGTCGATATGGAAAGCGAAAAGGGGTATATGATTTGATAGAAGCTGTCAAGCTTTTGAATAACTCCAATATTCGAGTAGCTCTATATGGAGACGTTGAAGTAGAACCTGTTCAAGCAAAGGTTATAGAAGCAGGCTTATCAGAACAGATACAAGTGAATACATGGATCTCTGGTGAGGAAAAACATCGGGTTTTTTCAAAGTCAGATGTATTGCTACTTCCCTCCTATAATGAGGGCTTGCCAATGGCAATATTAGAGGCCATGGGCTATGCAATGCCTGTTATTTCTACACCAGTTGGAGGTATCCCTGAAGCCATTATCGATGGAGAAAATGGCTATCTGGTTGAGCCTGGAAATGTCAAAGAGCTGGCAGAAAAGATGCGGTGCTTTCTGGAATATCCTGATTTGATTCAAAAGATGGGTCAAACTGGTTATCAAATGGCTGCAGAGACGTTTGAGCTTTCAAAAGTTATTGCCCAGCTTTCAATCCTCTATGAGGAAGTGCAACGGACTGACTATTCATATATACCAGCCCAACAATCAGAAAAGGTCTAGTTAGATGCTTCTCTTACACGACATTCCAAAACCGCCTCCTGCTATTCATCAAGTACACTCACCCCCTACTACAGTGGAAACTCGTGTGCGAGTACATGATAAAAACGAGCCACTAAATAAAAGATGGTTAGCTTCAGGTTTTATTCCTGCTACATCCGCCAATAGTGGGACTCTGCTTTTTGCTAGTGATTTTGATTCATCAAGTTTGGACGGATTAACACCACAACTTCCGTTTACTAAATTCCAATGGATAAGCGATTTTGCTCTAGTTTTAGAGAGGATCACATTAGGCTTTCCTGTTTTAAATTATGGTATTTCAGGCAAATTTGTTAATGATCCTGCTGGCTCTGAACATAGGGTTTTCCGATTTGAATTAAATCGAAATGATCCATTTGTTTATAATAGCAAAAGATCTGAATTGGCTCTGCAACCTGTATCACTTGAAGGGGAATACACTTATCGCTTCAGTGTTTACCTGCCTTCAAGCTTTAAGGCGGATGAAACCCCTGAATCGATTGCCCAATGGCACGACAAACCTGATACTGAACTCGGCGAAGGTTTTAAAATTCCAGCTTTGAGTTTTGAAAGCTACAAAGGGCATTTGGAGATTAAAACCCGCTGGGATCCCAATGCTCTAACTGTCAATGATACACCCGGTAAGGGTGGCGGAATATACAACATAGATCTAGGACCATATACCACCAACGAGTGGATTCATTTTACCGTTCATGTGAAATGGACCTGTCATCAAAATGGCATTTTGGAAGTATATAAGAATGGCATACTTGTTATGAGACATATAGGACCCACCTATTACAATGACCAAACTGGACCTTATATGAAGTTCGGTATTTATAAGTGGGATTGGAAAGAGCGGCCGCAATTATCCCATGTTGATCAACGGGTCCTTTATATGGATAACATTCGTGAAGATGAGGGAAATACTCTCTCAAATAAAGATAATTAAACCTAGAACACGTAACTAGTGGCTACTAAAGGATAAAATTCACTTCAGACGAGCCTTCTAGTGAAAAATATGTATATTGTATGCTGAAGAACAAATTCCGAATTAGGGAGAGATCCCGGAGCATAACTTTTTAATCAAGCATCTGTATGCCAAACAGTTAAAGACTGCCAATACCAGTTTCACTTCCTGAATTACTCGGTAAAAGCAAGGTAAGCTGAGGATAATGCCCTATACTATATATAGCAGGATGATTTATGGTAATTCAGTAAAAAGCTTTTGGAACAGAAGTAAGCAAGGAGACCTGCCACCAATAATGGATTCACTAATGCGTTTGAAGTTATTTTGTTGATTTGTTCTTTTTATCATATACTTTAGCTTACTTCTACGTCATCCAGTTCTCTCATTACATTAGAAATTTAATTTCTAAAATAGCAAACATATATAAAAAAGACATTATTAGACATGTAAACTTTTTTACATATTTGGCTATGCGGAGACAATTGTGCCTTCCCCCTTATTTTTAAAGTTTGAGAATAAAGTTTGAAATCACCTTGTAATAGGAAACCAACCATGAGAAATAAATTTTCAATATATCTTATACTGAATTTATTGTTTTTGGGGACTACTGAATGTGCCTTAGCAATAAGTCCAGAGCTCAGCTATTCTGCTACTCCTGTGAAAATCAATACAGGTATAACCTATCAAAATGATGTATATCGTCTTGGTCCTGATGATGTTTTATCAATCCATGTTGTAAATGAACCTGAATATTCACAGACTAATGTTTTGGTTCGGCCAGATGGCAATATTACACTTGCAGGAGCTGGAGAAATTAATGTAAATAATGAGACTGTTGAAGGTGCTCGTCGGAAAATCTTTGAAGCATTAAATAAAATCTTGGTAGAGCCGGTGGTTTCAGTCTCTGTTAGTACAACACGGCCTGCCAAAATTTACCTAACTGGGGCTGTTCAAAACCCGGGAAGTTTCGAATTTTCAACTAATTCGCAAGATCCAAACATGCATGTTCAAAGTGAAAACCCTCAAGTTCGTACTGGGCTTTATCTGACCAATATTTTATCCAATGCCGGTGGCGTCAGTTTTAATGCTGATCTTGAGCATGTGCAGGTAAAGCATAACGATACTAACCTTAATGAGACTGTTAATCTCTTAAAGTTGCTAAAGGATGGAGCAGTGGATCAGGATGTAGTGTTACATTCTGGCGACTCGATCAATGTCCCTAAGAAACTTTCATCCATAATGGATGACCATGAGCAGGAGCTTTTACTAAAATCGTCATTTGGGCCAAAAAGCATTCCTGTACGGGTTTTAGGAAGGGTAAAAAACCCAGGGGTATATGAATTGAATGCTCGCTCTCCCTATCTGAATACAGTTGTTGCAATGGCTGGTGGTTTTACTGAGGAGGCAAATCAGCATAAAGTGGCGATTCGTCGATTTAGTGATGAGAATCATTTTTCAACTCTTTACTTGAGTCCAAATAAGTATGATTTATCTTTGCGACCAAATGATGTGGTATATATTGCAGAAAGTGGTGCTGAACGTACAGGACGTTTTATGGCTTTAGCTGCTAAAGTTCTTTCCCCGTTCCAAAGTGCTGCGATGATTGCTGGATATGGTGCTCAAGCTATCGGTTATGGCGGTTGGAAAAACCATTTGGGTAGTTCTAGCAAAAGTACTTCTAAATAATTTAGTTATATAACTTAACGCATTCTAAGTGATTAAAGGATTTTGGAATGAAAACAATAGAATCTATTGACAACGAGTTTAACTCTCCAATTTTTCAGACAAATAAACCATCTGGATTTGATAAGCGTCTCGCTTTATCTGTAGCCTCTTTTATACTATCTGCTTCTGTCGCCTATGCAATATTTGGTTATAAGCCTCACTATACTGCATCTGCTGAAGTTTTGATTAAAGACTCTGCCTTATATAATCGCTATATTGGGAGTTCCGATTCTATAAATGAGTCGGCCTCATCTGCATTAACAAACCCAGTACTTAATACTATGGAGCTGCTCAAAACTAGTAAAGTCATGAGCCCTTTCTGGTACTATTTGGACAAAAATCACCCTGAGCAATTACAACATTTCAAACTTAAATCACTGGATGACTGGAACCAGTATGTTGTTCGTCATAGTAAAAAACTCCTTCAAGCAAAAAACGTACCGGGTACGGACATGATTACGGTTCAGTTTACTTGGACAGATCCTATTTCTGCCAAAGATGGATTAAATCTCATATTAAGAGAGTTCAAACAAACCAGTCTAGAAATGAACCAAGCAGAACAACATGAACAGAGTGTTTACTTAGATTCCAAAATTAAAGACATCCAAGCGCGGTTGCAATCTGTCCGGAATGAAATTAGCCAATTTAAAAGAAGCCATAAGAGTGTTGACATTTCTAAAGAGCGTGAACATTATGCAACGACGCGTATTGAATTAGCAAATACGATGGCTAATCTTAAGTCCGATGCGGCTTCCAAACAGGCTGAAATTGGACAGATACAAAATATGCTAAAAATGGACAGCAAGGCAGCAGTACAATCCTCTGCCGTTGGTGGTAACGAAACCTTAGCTACCTTGCAAGGTCAGCTGTATTCATTGAATCAACAATATGGCCAAATGAAGGCTCGTTACCGTGAAAATAACCCAAAAATGAAAGCCTTAGCTTCTGAAATCCAGGAGATACAACAGAATATAGCTCTGGAAACACACCGCACTTTGGGAGAAAACAATACAAACAAAGTGGTTACTTCATCCTCCCATACCAATGTGGTTGCGGATCGCCCCCGCACCGATGCCATTTCAAATCTCTTGTCAGATTCCGCTTCAGCTCGCGGTTTACAGGCCAAATCTCAAGCCTTACAGCAGTATATGAGTCAACTGGATGCGGAATTAGCTACTTTACCCCACTCTGAAGAAACTTTAGCCAATCTAGAAGACAAAGAGACAATTTTGCGGGAATCGCTACAAACACTAGAGCAGAAATCTCTAAATGCAAAAATTCGTGAAATGCAGACTCTCAGTAATGTCTTTATCGTTCAGCCCCCTTTGGAACCGAAAGAAGGTAACTTCCCATCTCGTTCCATGGTGATTGTATTAGGAGCGATTATGTCTCTGCTTAGCGGTTTTGGTGTGGCTTATCTAAAAAATAAACTACTTTCCAGGCGGCAGAGCCAAAACATAAGTCAATCCTTCGATTTCCTCGCAAAAACAGAAGTTGAAAAGGAATTGGTATTGACTAATGGTAAAAAGTGATAGCTCAGCTATTACAGGTCGCAGATTCTTTGAAGAAATGCCTGTAATTCAAATTCTGAGTAGTATTTTGTTAGGCTTTGTCCTCCCTGTGGGGATATATGCCATACTGCCCAAGCTTGGGATTACTCAACTAGCTGACTTCTTTTCTGAAGATAAGATTCGGTTGCTATTTCTGATTTCTGCTTCTACCCTTTATCTTTATTATCTAAACTTCATGGTTAATAGGCCGACATTACTACTATATCAGGCATTGATCTGTTCCCCCCTAGTTGTATATTTTTCCAGAACGATGCCTGGTTTGGTCTCTGAAACCTTGATAGTTATTGCATATATGGTTATTCCAACAATCTGTCTAGTCAAAAATAATTTTAAATTATTATATAAACATGTGCCATTTTTCAAATATTTTACAGCTCACATGATTATTGTTGTCCTGTACTTTATTTTTTACCAAAGAGAAGTTTATGATTATACTCGGCCAGGCCAAATGGGACTTTTACCAATAGGATATAAATATTTCTATGACCAGATAACAATGTATCTTATAACCATTTTAGCTGGTTCTGCTTATCTTTTGGTTCCAAATAAAAAGAAGTTTTTAAGCACAGTGAGTAGGATTGTTAGTTTCAATCTTATCTATATGTCAATCATTGGCATGGTGACTTGTTTGCTTGGTCTTAAAGAGTTTTATATGCAAGACCATTTAGTGAGAAGAGCTCAAAGTTTACTCTCACATCCGAACGAATTTGCAGAGTATCTCAGCATCAGTCTTTTCTTTTTAATTGCCATGTTTTTATTTCGACTAAGAAGTAGTGAGTTTAAGATAGGAAAAGGTGATACAATTTTTCAGATTTCTGCCGCCATTATTGGCTTCATTGCTTTGATTTTAACATTTTCAAAAACAATATTATTGTCAACAATTATTTCACTAACAGTTTTCTCTCTTTTGATGATACTGGCCTTTAGAAAACAGCTAGTTAAATACTTTTATTATTTCCTGATTATTCCGATTATAGTTTTAGCCAGCATTTTCGGTTTTCAAGCAATAACTCACCAAGATCTATTTTCCAGTCTTCAGGACCGAGTAAGCCAAAATGAAAGTATGGAATGGAGGTTACGGGTTAATGATTTTCTTACAAGCGATATAAATCCTGAGACGATTTGGTTTGGCTACGGCCTATCGGCTGCTAATGAAAAGATGAGCACTTTTGAAACACCTTGGATTGATAAAGTGAATCACGATAATAAAATTGTTCAGGTTGTTAAAGTGCATAACGCCTTTCTAAAGCAAATTTATGACTTTGGTCTACTTGGCATAATCATTTTTATAGGATTAGGGTTGACTTTCTTTAAAAATATTCAAACATTTTTCAAATACTCATTAAAATACAACATCTGCATACTAGATGTAATGATTTCAGCCTTTATTCTCTTCTACTTAATCGCATGTTCAAATGAAACAATTTTTGAAAATGGGGCATATGTTCCCCCTTTTTGGTTGTTAATCACTATCTTATACTTGGCAAGTAAAAGCTTTAGAAATGATAAGGATGTGATTTATAATGCACCAACCAATTAATTATTTATATTTATAAAATATGTATTTTTATTTAGGATGCTATTATCTATACCAATGCAGGAATGAAACAAGAAGGACTTGCAGGGTTAATGACTACTAGGAAAAACTTTCTTACTGGCTTAGCTTCTGGCGCAGGTTGTTTTATATTTAAAGCAGCTTCAAATATATTGCTTGCTCCAATTATTATTAAATTTCTTGGTATTTCTTCTTTCGGCCTCTATGTCTTCCTTCTGAGTTTATCCGATTTACTGTTCATGCTTGATGCTGGCCTAACCAATGGCCTTATTCACCAAATTAGTCACTACCATTCTTTAGAGGATGAAGAGTCAACTAAAGATCAATTAAACGTTGCACATAAAATATATATTGGTATAGCCATTCTGCTTATTATCGTAGGATTTGTCTTAGCGCCTCATCTTAATCAGGTGTTTAAGAGTCCTTTAGCAGGCGCGTCTACTGCTTTTCTGATTGTTTTTGTTGACTCAGCTTTTAATCTCTACAACTGTTTTTATAGAGCAATTTTAAAAGCCCATTGCCAGCACCAGTGGACTAATTTTGCTGATAGCATTCAAGCGATTTTGGGTAACTTGTTTAGTGTAATTTTGTTGTTTCTGGGTAAGGGCTTGGTTGAGGTTATAGCTGCAAGAATGGTTATCAATTTACTTGCTGGGATATTTTTAATTTTAAAAGCAAAATACTATCAGCCCAGTATCTTTGAATTGCCTTCAACCAGCTTGAGAAGCAATCGTACAGAATTATTTCGTATCAGCTTTTATGCTACCATCTTACGGTTAAGTCTCTTCTTTTCCTTGAAGATGGATGATTTTGTTATTGCAACTTTTTTATCCCTAACTCAAGTAGGTATATATGGTCTTGTCTATAGAATTTTTAGTCAATTGATACAGTTTGCCACTCGCTTTTTGGAAGGGCTGTTTCCACTTTTTGTAAAGTTTTCCGCACAAAATGAACTAGAAAAATGTAGATTCTTCTTCCTACGGATTAGCAATTTTACGCACTTTTTAATCAGTGTATTGCTCTTAACTATTTTGATTAATTATACACTCATTGTTCGCTTTATGAGTGCTGGAAAAGTTGATGCGCAGTCCACTTTAGGTTTAGCACTGGTGATTGCATCAATCGTCTGGATGGTTGCTGTACAGTTTCCTGCTAATAACTATTTATTCGCTTCAAGGCATCAACGATTTTTAACTATTGTCTCGGTTGTTGCTGCTGCATGTAATTTGCTTATAAGCATTATGCTTGTAAAATATATTGGCTCGCTGGGAGTTGCTTTAGGTACCATGATCCCTCAGGCCATTCAGTTCATTTGCTTTAACCTCAGGCTTACATGTAAGGATTTAAAGATTTCTGCAATGGATTACATCTCCACGGTTTTAATACAGAACACGCCTGCTTTACTGACATTGCTTGGACTGGGTCTTGTTAGCAATTATCTCAGTCCTTTGTTCAGCTATGGTTGGATGCTCAACCCATCTGTTTCAATTCTAGGTGTCATATTAGCCGTCTGGATTTGGATTCAAACTTCAGCTTCGGAATATGAGCGAAGCATCATCTTCGATAAGTTACAGCAATTTACCATGAGATTCTCATCCAAAGATTCAGAGACAGGACTAGTCAGTCATGAGTAAAACTACAACCGCCTTACCACTTATTTCGATAATTATTCCTACCTACAACCGTGAACGCTATATACGGGATGCGATAGACTCTATTATTGCTCAGAGCTATTCTAACTGGGAAATTATTATCGTAGATGATTGCTCATCTGATAACACTAGTGTGATTATAGAAGAGTATCAAAAGTATTATCCTGTTACATATTTGCTAACGGAAAAACCTGCTTCTGGTGCTAGTCTTGCTAGAAATATTGGTATTCAGGAATCACATGGTGAATTTATCATCTTTTTAGATTCCGATGATCTATACTACTCTGATGCTTTGATGGTTCTTTATAAGGCACATTTAGAGCATCCCGGCTGTCAAGTAACACAAGGTTTTTACACTTCTGTAGATGTTGAGCTAAATCCGATTAAAACGCAAGGTATTGACTTGATACCTCATCCATCAGGGCAAGGCTATTTGTTACCCTATGGTGAAGAGGTTAATTGGGAAAAATTGATGCGTGGCCAAGTATGCGCTTCATTAACGACCTGTCTGATTAAACGTGAAGTGTTTGATACTGTTGGCTTGCTTCGAGAAGATCTCAGGCATTGGGAAGATTACGAGTATATTGTTAGAATATACAAAAATTACCAACAAGGTCTTATTCCAATTCCAGCTTATATTGTAAAATATCGAGCTCAACCAGAGTCTACATCGAGAAGTGCAGAAAACAACCAGCGGATGATACATTGTTATTTATCAGTGCTAGATAATATCTTTAATGATCCAGAGCTACCACAAGAAATCAAAAGTAAATGGTATTCATTTGCATATTCTAGAGTCTTTCGAGTCTTATGTCGTATACAACTTAAATCGGGACGTAATAATGAGGCTCGAACCTTAGCATTCAAAGCGATTAAACACTCCTCATTCAGTCCTAAACAATGGGCCTTTCAATTGGCACCTATTGTAGTTCAGTCTTTCCTAAGTCCTCAGGTTTATGAAAAGTTGGCTTCTATGAACCGTATTGCCAAGCTTCAGATACTATCACTACTCAGGTCAATGAAAGACAAGAGTAAAGTGTCAACATCCCAGTTGCCAACTATAAATCCTGGCCAAAATGCTTAGAGAGATACCAATGATTATGCCATCCATTATAGAAAATCAAAGCAGCGTGGCTCAGGAGCTTTATGGTGAAGTTAATAACGCTTATTGGTCAACGCTTTCAGGTGTAAGAGATCTTATCACTTCTGACCTCTATCGATTTAGTGGTTCTCGTGGACTAAAAGCTTTCATAAAATGTTTTTTGATAGAGAAAGGCTTCAACTTTAGCTTTTATTATCGCATAGCTCATTTTTTATATTGCAGAAGAGGTTCTAAATTTTCTGCAAGTTGGTTCTTATCTCAGATATATAATATATTTTACCGAAATATTCAGGTTAAGTACAATGTTGATATCAGTCCCAAATGTGCAATGGGTCCTGGAATTGCTTTCAATCACCTATACGGTACAGTCATTTACCCTGGTGCTATATTAGGCAAAAATATCAATATCGGACATTTTGTCACTATAGGAATGAAAGATTCCGGAAAATATCAGGGGGCACCCACCATTTGTGATAATGTCTATATTGCCCCAGGTGCTAAAGTAATCGGAAAGATTCGAATTGGAAATAATGCAACAATTGGTGCTAACGCAGTAGTTACGAAGGATGTTCCAGACAACACTGTAGTAGCTGGGGTTCCCGCAAAAATTATAGCCTACTCTACTCATTTGGAACACCTGAGGAATTTAATATAAATAATCTCAGGTAGGTTTGCTAGGAGATTCTAACAATTTAAGGCTTTTATTTGAACGATAATTCTAGTGTTAGCCTTTCTTACGATGTATCCATATTGGGGTCTTAATTTGTTTGCCATCAATAAGCGTATCTGGGGGGATATCTGAGTCGACTATAGCGCCAGAGCCAATAACAGAGCCTTTTCCAACATGTTGGCAATTGACGATTTGGACATAAGAGCTGATCCAAGCATAGTCTCCTACAAATATTGGCTCTATGTTATGAAATGGAAAGAAAGGTATAAAATCAACGATTTCAGTTTTTTTGTCATTGATAAATACTACATCCTCTTCTATTTTGCAGTAATCCCCAATCTGAAACGAAGATAAAACATCAAAGGCTCCGTTATTACCTGGAACGTAGGTTTTTGAGTCCTTATTTGTCAATCTAATCCCAATTCCTGGGCCAATAAAGCATTCTTTCCCAATCTTAAAGCCTGTTAGTCTTAAGATTTGGGGTCTGATATAGTAGTTTGCTAGTCTTGATGAGCCCAAAATGTCTGTTGCACGTAATGCAAAGGTAGGAATTAAAAAATTACAAAAAATCCTTGAAATCCTTTGAAATTTCCAATTTGAAAAAGCCATAGGAATTGTCCTATATCTAGGTAAAGGTAAGATAAACCATAATGGCTAAGTGAGATATTATAAATTAAAGCCTAGAGTTTACAATATTTTACTACAATACACTTATTATTACTAAAAAGTAACAAATTTGTTTATTTTTGTATAAAAACAATCATATGCTTATACACTTTTTCCACTTTGGATAAGGTAAGGCATAAACTGAGTTTGCCATTTCCACTACTAATCTATTTTATGAATCTATTTGCGGTATGAATTGTTCTTACTTGTCTTAAGATTTTCGCTATACCAGTTCACATGATTTAATTATTGATTAATCAACTTGCATAGAGACAGATATTGAGGGAAAATGCTGATGTATTTTCAACCTCATCTTTTAGCCGTTCTTGAATTTTATAGATTTCACCTTTTAATAAGTAAAAAAGATATTAAGGATATATATGAATCTGGTTACTGGTGCAGCTGGCTATATAGGTAGTCATTTTGTTAAGAATTATCTAAATATATTTCCCGAAGATGAAATCATAGTAGTTGATGACCTTTCAGAGGGATATGAACAAGCAATTGGATACTCTGATAGGATACATTTCGTAAGGGAAAATATTGGCAATGTCAAAATAATGACAGAACTATTTACGCAATATAAAATTCAGACCGTTATTCATTTTGCTGCTAGTACCTATGTGGGTGAATCTCAACAAAACCCTTCTAAGTATTTTTACAATAACTGTATTCAGACCCTGAATATGTTCAAAGCCATGGAACTCGCTGAGGTAAAAGAGATAGTTTTTTCCTCAACCTGTGCCACGTATGGCAGTCCAAATTATCTTCCTCTAGATGAAGATCATCCACAAAAGCCAATAAATGTTTATGGCACAACAAAATTGATGACAGAGCAAGCCTTAGAAGCCTATTCAAAAGCAAAAGGTTGGTCTTTTGTTTCATTACGCTATTTTAATGCTTGCGGTGCTGATGAAAGTGGGATTATAGGAGAAATGCATGCCCCTGAAACTCACCTTATCCCGTTGGCTTTGAAGTCAGCTCTTGGTAAACGGGGTGCTATCCAGATTTATGGTAGCGATTATGATACACCTGATGGTACTTGTATTCGAGATTATATTCATGTTAACGACTTAGCCGATGCTCATATCAAGGCAATCTCATATCTGCGTAGACATAAAGGTGGAGAGGCATTTAATCTTGGGACAACAACTGGGTCATCTGTGTTAGAAGTTATTAAAATGTGTGAAGAAGTTACTGGATACACTATCCCTATACAATACATTGGACGCCGACAAGGAGATCCTGCTATTTTAGTCGCAAACTCAGACAAGGCCCAAAAATTATTGTCTTGGAAGACAAAGTATGATTTACGAAAAACCATTGAGACAGCTTGGGCTTGGGAACGACAGCCTGCCTTTCAATAGCATTGTTTCAGAAATATAGATGAATCTTATCCCATGTAAGCAATTATTTTAAAGCCTCAGTTTTATAGTATTATATTTATAAATACCAATTTAGTTTAATGTAATAAGTTTTATGTAAATATATGTATAAATTTATGGATTTTTTATATGTTTGTTCTTAGCTTTCATCATGTTGAGCCAGAGCCTATAAGCCATCAAAGTCGGAAAAGATGGACGATAACTCCAAATGGCTTAAGAAATGTCATACGTGTTTTGAGAGCTCTTGACATTGAAATTTTATCTATGTCTGACTTTATCCAAAATCCTGAGCAATTTTTACAGCCTGGTGAGACTCAAAAAGTTATTTTAACTTTCGATGATGGTTATGAAAATTTTTATCAATATGCTTATCCTGTTATGTTACAAGAAAAATGCCCTGCTACGATTTTCGTTTTAGCTGGTAAGCTTGCAGGCACAAACAGTTGGGATCAAGGTGACTTGCCTACATCAGAACGGGATAAACTTTTAACAAAAGAACAAATTGAAGAAATGGGAAGATCTCAGATTATTACATTTGGTAGTCATGGATATAACCATCAAGATTTTACAACTCTGACCATGGAAGAGCTTAAAAAGGAAATCTTTGATTCACATGAAGTACTAAAAGATATTGCTGGGGAAGCTTATTTCCCAGTGCTGGCTTATCCTTGGGGTCGTCGTTCTGAACGAGTTTCGGAAGTAATGCATAAGTCCCCATACCTCTATGGTTTTAGTACGCAGAAGCGCCAATGGAAAATAGGTAGCGCAATTTATAACGTGCCTCGCTTTGATGTGTATTTCCATGATAGTAATCCCCTATTGTTTGTATGGAAAATGCTGTATCATCAGTTGGTTAATTTATTCAAGATTTTATTTAGTATAAATAAGATATATAGAAATCTGATTAATTTTTATCAGCTTGAAGCAAATGGCACCGCTGTTATGATGAAGTTTGCAATAACGAATAACCAAAAAGCTTCTTAGAGGCTGTTTAAAAAGATAGGCTAATTGGCAATTTGCCTGAGCATCTTGTGTAGCATGCTTCAATAAATCCAGGATTCACTGCTCTTTAAGAGACTTTTAATCCACAGCAATACAACCTTCAAGACTATACCAGAGATTGCAAGGTCGAACACCAGAACAGGCATACCAAGCCAAAAAGTCCCTGGCGTCAGGCTAAATCCGAAGAATGGAAAAGCAGTAATGTTAAGCCCTTAAGTCATGGGATGATAAAATTTTGCTGTACAAATTATTTCATCTTATATCATAATTTCGGTTTATTCTATGGTATTCATTCTATCAAAATATTTTCAATGCAACTATTCTTAAGAACTTACAATTACTTTAAAATTAGACTAGTTGTGGGTTTTGATATAATAAGTCATCTACGTATTATTTTGTTAAGTTATTTTAACAATCCGAAAGAGCATCTCGGATAACAGAATATTAATTTCATCGTTATGGTCAATTATACGAGTGGATCAAGTATTTTTTAATGCACGTCACCAACAAGTCACTGAGCAAAACAAGCAAAGCCAAACGAGCTGTACAATCCTTGTTACCGCAATTTGGCTTATTAGGCAGTCCAATGGGTGGCTTTCTACCTTTCCTTGATGCGCATCCATTGGCCGAACTTGTATTCAAGGATATTACTGCATTTAATGTTCCTAAAATTACCTTGGCTAGAACTTGGGAAGAGCGTCGGGATACAGCTGCTCTAGAGTTGTCTAACACTGCAATTACTCTGGTTTCATCTCTGGTACTGCCAAGAGCACTTCGATACTTGGTTAGTCCAATTAGTGGCGTTCAAATTAGTGACCTTAGTAAGAATATTCCCTTTTCTGTGTTGCCTAATGTTTCACTCAAAACCAAACTGGCACGACTAGGAGTTTCTTTTGGTTTTTTCTTTCCCTTTGCCGCTGCCTTCTGGGCAGCGCCTTTCTTTCGAAACTGGCTTACCTTAAAGCACACAAAATCGGCTAATTTCGAGGCATTGATTGGATTGGACAAAAGAGCAAATAGTCAACCTAAACGTAAGTTACAAGACGAAATGAAGTATCAGAAAGAAACAGCTGAGAAAGTATTTGCGATTGGGGTAGCCTTGGGTGCCGCCAGCCTAGTAAGTTTTAGTCTAGCCGCTCATAGTATTGGAATCAGATGCAAAACTGCCGCTTTGCAGACTGTTAAGTGTGCCAATAGTAAACTGGCAAACCTGGCCACAAAAGTAGGTCGTTGGTGCTTCAATAACTTTGACTTAAAAGGAAAAGGCGCCTATCAGGTAGCTGCAGGAACTACTACCTTGCTTTTTTGGGGTGCACCAGCTTATCTTGGCTGGATCCATGGTGCCCGCAGCGATAATGAGCGTCGCGAACGACTGCTCCAGTCTGCTAACGCTATATTCTGGTTTTTCTTTGCACCGCCTATCAGTAGCCTGTTATGGCGCAGATCATTTCAGGACTTAGCAGGTAATCCAGCACATTGGAGCCCAAAATTCCAGAGAACTATTAAGAATAGTATGCCTAAAGCTGAACAGAACAATGAGGTTAAGTTTAAGGAAAAGCTTTGGAAACAAATCATGGATTTAAGTTATGAAGATATTAAGGAATTTTCAGGCGATAAAGCAAAACTTATCAGGCTGAAAAACTGGAAATATGGAGTTAGTGGATTTGCCATTCCAATTTCAGCATTGGCTTTTATACAATTTCTTAATTTCTGGCTCACAGAACAGAAGTTTAAGGAACAAAACAAACAACCAGTCACCCTGACTCCTATCAGCCCCATTCCAATGCTACAAGGCATTCAACAATGTCAACCTAATCCACGCTATTTGAGAGTCAATATCACTCGCTAATAATTGATAGTTTAAGGTTTTAGTAGTTTTAACTCTTTCTGTCCAAAGGAATTATTTTATGACCCTACTATTGGAGCCGGTAGACAGGTTTATAGTTGACTAAGGCCACTAGCACCCGATTAAACAGATCACAAAAGCGACGATTAAACCGCCAGAAAAATTCTTCAATGATACTCTTGCAGATTTAAAATGGCCTGATTTGTTCAGACAGTTTTTATCGTTCCATTCGTTTAGGAATTTCTATTAATTTTTTCCAATCTTACATTCTTATACTCTTCAGATTCTGACTGACTCCAGCGGACTTTGGCTTTTGGTATATTTGAGCCGGTGTCCGAACTTGTAGTAGGCTCTTCTAGGTATTGCTGAATATAGCAAGCACAAGCAGCCTGCTCTAGCCTCTTGTAGGGTTCATCCTGAAGGTAGACCTCTTCCTGTTTGAAACACCGCCAAAAGCGCTCCATATGGATATTGTCGTAAAAGAACGGATGTATTTGTTCAGCCAGCCAGCCGGGCCACGAATTCAGCCCCGTAATCTGAACGTAAATACATGGGAATGTCATAATTCTTAAATAAGGTTTCCAGGGTGGAAATGTCATAGTAAAAGTGCGCAGAAAAAGAAGCGCATGACGGAGCAAAAATGCACAATCTTCCCCGGCGGACAAAATAGCCTCATAGTAGAGGCTGTGAGTGAGCCTGGGGAGGTTCAGGAGATTGAAAACGGTGTACGACAAGGTCAAGGTCCGCGAAGCTTATTACCGGGATGGAAAAAGCAAGAGCCAGATTGCCCGAGAGCAGGGTATGAATCGGCGGACCGTCAACAAGTTACTAGAAATGGAAGCGGATGAAGTTCCGCAGTACCACCGAAAACAACCAGTGAGCTATCCGGTCCTAGGGCCTTATCTTAAAATCATTCATCACTGGCTGATTTTAGATACCCAGGCTCCTCGGAAACAGCGCCATACGTTACAGCGGATCTATGATCGGCTACGGGAAGAGCATGGACCTATTCAAGGGCATGCCAGCTTGGGCTCGCGGTTCCTTCGCTTTAGAGCAGCTTTCTGCTAAACTATGGTCCTTCGTGAAAGAAAGGAGCCTACTATGGCCACTACACTAACTGCCACTAGCGTTGAAACAATCGCCAATACCTTGGTCGAAAAATGCCGTCAATCCAAATTTGAAGAAGCCGTTCAAGAGCTTTATGCCCCGGAAGTGGTTACGATTGAGTCCATGGAAATGCCAGATTTTCCCAAGGAAGTGAAAGGATTAGAAGCAGTCGTTGAAAAAGGTCAACAGTGGGCTGCAAATACGGAAGTCCACCATATCGAAGTCTCTGAGCCCTTGGTTGCCGGTTCACAATTCGCGGTGAAATTCACCATGGATATGACTTGTAAGCAAACCAATCAACGCAATACCATTGAAGAGATTGGCCTGTACCAAGTTGAAAATGGCAAAATCGTGAAGGCGCAGTTCTTATACGATGCTTGCCAGCAATCGTAAATCTTCATTTCTGACTCAAAAAAGGGACATTGGACGACCAATGCCCTTTTTTGCTTTCATATGCTAGGCTATAGTATAGTTTTCGCTTTTTAAGGGCTGGAAACCATCATTTTTTAGATAGAGAGAGGATTTTCCCACAATGAATAAAGAAGAATTGGTCCAGGAAGTCGCCAAAAAGACGAAGACTTCTCAAAAACAGACGGATGAAGTCCTGGCGGCTTTGGTGGAAACCATTGAAAAAACTGTAGCCAAAGGCAAAAAGGTTACTTTGATTGGATTCGGTACGTTTGAACCCCGTAAACGCGCTGCTCGGACAGGTCGTAATCCACAAACCGGTAAAGAACTCAAAATTGCGGCTAAAACAGTACCAGCCTTCTCAGCGGGTAAGAAATTTAAAGATCTGGTGGGCGGCGTTAAAAAGAAATAAGCCGTTTCCCGAATTCTCGCGAAAGCCTGTCTGAAAAGGCAGGCTTTTTGCTACAGTATTCTGGTGGAGTATTGCACTCAATTACTGCCTTTTCTAGACTATTCCTAAATTCAGTGGGATGCAAAGCTAAAATCGCTAACATTTTGACTATGCCTCTATTTTTGGATGCTTACAATCCTAAGATAGAGGCTATTTCTATTTTTTCAAGCTGGGCTAAAATTCAGTGTGCGATCTGCAAAATATATCCAATTAACGGACACCCTCGTCTAAAATTCCGTGACCACTATAAATTTCTCCTACAACCGCTCGACATTAGATCAGCCAATATGCTGAAGGCTTGCTTGACCATCCCAACTCGGAATCAACCGTGGTAGTGGAACTGGATGAACAATGCAGCTTTGTGAAAAAAAGAAAATAAATGCTGGATCTGGAAAGCCGTGGATTTTGAGACAGGTCGGTTGCTCGATTGGGAAATTGGAAACCGGACAACTGCGACATTTAGTAGATTCTTTCACTGGCTGCAAACAATGCTCCGCCCGGCTTTATATTATAGCGACGATTGGTCAGCCTATTCCTCAGCCATTCCACCAGAAGCCTGGTAATCGGAAAAGCAGGCACTTACCGGGTAGGAGGGCACAATCGCAATACCCGACACTGACTCGCTCGATTTCGTCGCAAAAGCAAAGTCGTTTCCAAAAGCATTGCTGCTATTGACCAAGCACTCAAACTCCAAGCCTTTGAATACCTCCTCTGGTCTCCTTATTCAGCTATTTAAATGTTCAACTCCCAATATTACCTTTATGCACCACAAGGCTGATTATTAGGCCGAGTGTATCAACCAAAATGTGACGTTTACGACCTTTGCCCTTTTTTCCACTGTCGTACTTAATTAATTTGCCGTTCTATCCCAAGTTATCTACCTCTATAGCGTTTGCGCTTTGGCTTAACGGAATGAGAGTGAGCGTGCCCATGCTCTTTATTTGGATCTATCTCCTTTCCGGACCGTAGCTGCTCCATGGCGTTTTGCATGGCCTGATCTGCGAAACTAAGCTCCAGTCTATGCTTGAGCGAGGTTTGAATCACCTGGGCTTTAAACGATTCTGAACCCTTGACCATGAGGCTTTGACCTGGGTTATTTGCTGAAACCAACTTTAAAGCCAATAGTGTTGCCTCATCCGAAATTTTGGAAACCAGGACGCCTTTTGAAGTATCCTCCACCTGCCCGCCGTCCGCTAAATGGTAGACCAGATCCCCATACTTGTTGGCTTTGGGTTTCAGATGAGCATAGATCAGGGTTCTCATGGCATCCAGGTTAGAAATGCTCAAGAGATCCGTGATAAATTGCTGTCTCCGATCTTCCCGTTTTCGCAATAGACGTAACGCCTCCTGGTTCCCTTGGCAGACTTCTGTGGTAAGCCATTGTTCCCAGTTTAAAGTGGCATACCGATCCTGAATGGTCTGCCGTTGTTCAGATTCCAATTGCCGCCGCTGGCTAAAATCGGCTTTCATTTCCAGATTATAGTCCCGGTACAGTTCAAATTTGGATTTCTGACCCAGTTTCGCATTGGCTTTGACCGAAGCTCGTTTTTGGCGATACCAGTCAGAAAGCTCCTCACAATATGTATGGTGACGAGTTCGTAACTGGGTATAAGCCCCTTGCCTGGCATTAACCAACGCCTCCCGTTCCTGTTGATATTTCTCCCAAAGCAATTGACTTCCCTGCCCCTTATCCTTGGGTCCTTGCCGGTATGTGTGATTTCTACTCTGGTCTTGCTTCACTGACTGATTATGAAGAGGAGCTTCATAAGCTCCTAGACGGTCAGTCAGCGCTTTAAATGATAATTGCCGGTCAATGGCGCTGGCTTTGACATGAAGCTTATCGTCTTGGGTACCAATCACCAGTCCTGCGCCTCGGAGTTTAATGACCAAACCATGCTGATTTAAAAGGTCATGCATTTGCGGCCAGCTTTGGGCTTGCAACAAAGAATCTTTTAACGTCTCTTTCACCCAAGCCTGAAATGACTCCTCTCCGGTAAAGGCTTCCATATCTTGCGCTCGTCCGGTCACTGGTGCCTGGCTTTGGCCCATTCCGTTGTCAATGAGTAAGCCATGCTTCAGTTCAAGTGCACGACAGGCTTTATCCCTTTTATAGTTATCATGCCAGGGATTTACCACTTTCAAAGTTTTGGGGTGAATTTTGTTAATGGCCACATGCAGATGCAGGTTATCCGTATCCTGATGAACCGCGCTAATCCGTTGATGCTCACCTAAGCCAATCACCTGACATAGGGTATCTTCGATATCTTCCAGTTGTTCCCGTGTAGGTCGTTCCCCATCCGGAAATGAGACAACCAGATGATAAGTTTTATCGGATTTACAACGCGTATTCAGGGCTTGGGTAGTTTCAATTTCAGCAATTGCCATCACTGGAATGATGGCAATGCAATTCGTGATACGGGTCCAGAGGACTTTACCCTCCACCCGATTTTGATCCGTACCTTCCGTTAGCGTCCATAGGATTTGAGC
>Ga0157374_10000871_pt1 | contig 26358 bp, 23 predicted proteins | sample M25metaG_FD_115308 | JGI IMG/M metagenome (GOLD analysis project Ga0157374, IMG submission 115308) | Miscanthus rhizosphere microbial communities from Kellogg Biological Station, Michigan, USA - M2-5 metaG | ecosystem: Host-associated > Plants > Roots > Rhizosphere > Soil | place: USA: Michigan... | reverse complement strand
GTTAGAGTCACTATGGCAACTATCACCGTTCATTCCTTCTCCGTATACAACATCATGCAAGACGCCTATCTCCCGTGCCGTGGGAAAGCCACGAAAGAAAAGATAGAGGAGCTTGGTGGAAAAATCATCCCTTCCATCATCACTAATTCGCCGCTCGCATGAAATACCACGACCTGCGTGACTTTATCGCGCAATTAGAAAAGCTAGGTGAGTTGAAGCGTATCGCTATCGATATTTCGCCTCATCTCGAAATGACCGAGATTTGCGACCGCGTGTTGCGTCAACAAGGACCAGCCGTCCTATTCGAAAAACCTACCGGACACTCCATACCGGTCCTCGCCAACCTATTCGGCACACCGCGACGCGTTGCGCTCGGCATGGGTGAAGACTCGGTCGCCGCATTACGCGATATCGGCAAGTTGCTTGCTTATCTCAAAGAACCCGAGCCACCTAAGGGTTTGAAAGACGCTTGGGAAAAATGGCCGGTATTGAAACAAGTATTGAATATGGCGCCGAAAGAGCTCTCATCGGCGCCGTGTCAGGAAATCGTTTGGGAAGGCAAGGACGTGGATCTTGCGAAACTTCCCATTCAAACCTGCTGGCCGGGCGATGTGGCTCCATTGATAACCTGGGGGCTTACGGTAACGCGCGGACCTAATAAGCAAAGGCAAAACCTCGGCATTTATCGGCAACAAGTCATTGCACCGAATAAAGTGATTATGCGTTGGCTCGCTCATCGAGGCGGTGCACTGGACTTTCGCGATCATCAACAAGCATCACCCGGACAACCGTTTCCCGTCGCTGTTGCATTGGGCGCCGATCCGGCAACGATCTTGGGCGCTGTCACGCCAGTACCTGATACATTGTCGGAATATCAATTCGCCGGCTTATTACGCGGCTCGAAAACAGAATTGGTGAAATGCTTGGGCTCGAACCTGCAAGTGCCGGCCAGCGCAGAGATCGTACTCGAAGGTGTCATTCATCCGGATGAAACCGCCATTGAAGGACCATACGGCGATCACACGGGTTATTACAACGAACAAGAGCGCTTTCCGGTTTTCACCATCGACCGCATCACCATGCGGCGTAACCCTATTTACCATTCGACCTACACCGGCAAACCGCCGGACGAACCGGCCGTTTTAGGCGTCGCGTTGAATGAAGTGTTCGTGCCGTTACTGACAAAACAATTTCCCGAGATTGTCGATTTTTACCTGCCGCCTGAAGGTTGTAGTTATCGCCTCGCGGTAGTGAGCATGAAGAAACAATATCCCGGCCACGCTAAACGCGTGATGTTCGGCATATGGAGTTTCCTTCGCCAGTTCATGTATACCAAATTCATCATCGTTACCGATGACGACATTAATGTTCGCGATTGGAAAGAAGTGATTTGGGCAATGACTACACGCGTCGATCCGGCGCGCGACACATTGCTCGTCGAAAATACGCCCATCGACTATCTCGATTTCGCTTCACCCGTATCAGGCTTAGGTTCAAAGATGGGGATCGATGCGACAAACAAATGGCCCGGTGAAACGACGCGTGAATGGGGAACAACGATTGCGATGGATGCGAACGTAAAACAAAAAGTAGACGAACTCTGGCAGCGACTTGGATTTTAGAAGCGCAGGGACTAGGCTACGATCATAACCTGCTTTTTTTACTGTTCAAGATCTGAGGAGATGTCGTGTCACAAACTTCTGTGCTGACCGGCACAATGGAGCCGAAGGAATCGGTGGTCAATATAGTCCATGTCATTTATGGATTGCACACCTTGAGCTTGATCATCGGCATCACCACTGCTGCCACTGTCGTTGGTGCATTTATTTTTGGCCTACCGTCAATCGCCGCCGTTATTCTCAATTATTTGAAACGCGACGAAGCACGCGGCACCTATCTCGAATCGCACTTCGATTGGCAAATTCGGACTTTTTGGTTCGGCGTGCTATGGTTTATAGGCGGATGGCTTCTATTGTTCACATTCATCGGTATACCTATTGCCATCATCGTGTTTGTCTTGCTCGGTCTTTGGTTCATTTATCGTGTGGCGCGCGGTTGGCTACGTTTGAAAGATAAACGCCCTATGTACACCTGAGCCAAATTCCGAACAATAGCAGTGCGAATGGAGATTACGATTGACGATCTGCGGATGAGCGGAATAGGTTGATAATCGAACTCACCGTCTTCGCAACGATAAACGCCCGAGTCGCAAACCCTACTAGCCGTGCACCGCGGGTGCCTTGGAATACTTTATAAGCAAAACCCAGTAAAGCTGAACGGATAGGATAAGAACCGATTACCTTGCTGCCCACCTTCGCCCATTGCAGACTCTGACCGATCGTACGTATTTCGTGCTGCATTTTTAATCGATAAAGTGCGGAGCGCGCCTGCAATAGCTGTTTGCGTAAAGCCAACTGTTCCAGTTCTTTACTCATCTTGTCGCCGTAGCGCCTCCAAGTCGTTTTGGAATTCGCTTAGTGTCGCCTCGAAAGGTGGCGGAGCATTGCGCGCTTTTCCTTGTAAGCGAATTGTCGCCCAACCGGCGATGCCCAAATAAAGAGCGGCCATACCACCAGCGGCCCACAGTCGATGCGTATCCCAAAAGAATGCAATTACGAAAAACGCAGCCAGCAGTAGCCCTAATAGGAAAAAAAGCATGGCGATAGCCGCCAATATGAGCATTTCCTTGCGGCGCTCTTTTTCCTCTTGCAGTTCGGTAACGATTAATTCGATCCGGGTTCGAATCAACGCGATCAGCGTTGTACCCAGAGAGCGCAGTGAATCCATCAGCCCCTTGCTTGAAGAGGCTGATGTTTCGGAAGACGCCATCCGCTCAGCGCCGGTTAAGCAGAAGGCCAACCACTACACCCAATGCAGCCGCTATAGCAATGGATTTCCAAGGGTTCTCATGCACATAATCATCAGTTGCGCGCGCGGCCGCTTTTGTTTTTTCAACAGCGTTTTCCTGAAAGTCATACAGGCGCTCCTTTGCTAAGCGCAAGTTTTCTTCCATTTTAACTAGCAGCGCATTGGCCTTGCCGCTTCCGTCGTGAGCCACCGTTTTGATTAGCTGTTCAGCTTCACTCACAACACCGTTGAAGTCCTCGACGAGTTTTTCTTTAGCCATGTCGGCGCTCGTTTTACTCATGATGCTCTCCTTATGAATAGTTGAATTAGGACATATCGTTTTTCGACCAACTGGAAGCTGTCTGACAAAAAAAGACAGTGTCCTTAGATTCTAGGGCGTCTCAATCAAACTGTATGTGTACTTGTGAATGTTTTTTACGAATTTGCCACCAGGCTGGGTAAACACTCTTCGGATCGGCAACCCGTACCATAACATTTAATCGGCTCTCTCAGATAAAAAAACCGGGCTAGCCGGCTTTTTTGCAACAGATACGAGGAACCGCTTGAATATGAAATCGATATGTCGATTAAAATTTAAATCCGACACCAATGGAGAAAACATCTCTGTCCGGATCATTGCCGGTATCACGGTTACTCAATCGACGGAATCGATCCCACTCGCCGCGCACGCTGACAGTCTTAGTAAAGTCGTAACGCACACCTACGCCGTAATTAATGTCGGTACCACGGTCCGCCGCAGAGCATAACGAAACATCTGCCAAACAACCGCCTTCCAGATTGGAATGCGATGCGCCGAACTTACCGAATAGACCGATTTTTTCGGTAATGGGTAAATTAGCTGTACCCATTATTTGCAGTCCTTTGCCTTGCGCTTGCGGCAGCGCGGGTAATGACACCGGATTGGAGCGTAACGATGGCTCACTGATGTCGAGGTAATTGAATTCGGCTTTCCAATAGGTACCGAACCGATAAGCGGCCGAGAACTTATAACCATCGTTCTCATTATCGGCAAAACTGATGCCCGGTAATTCCAACGTGGGCTGGATACGCTTAAGGCTGATGCCAAAAAACCATCCAGACTGTGTTGCAGTCTTAGCTGCAAAAGCAGAGGGCGAAAAGGCAAGTTGCGCCGCGACTCCCACTATCAAATATCCGAAATATTGCTTACGCATAGCGCACCTCTACCGGATTTTTCTTACTGCTTATTAATTTATAGCCGTCATTTCTACGGCGGCTATTCGAATTATGATTCTCACAATCACACCCCGCAAGATTAGCTGACCGGCGGCAGAAAAACGCCGCAACGGCTAATGCGGCAAATCTTGCCTTCCATCATAAATCCAAGCGATTAGTGCATCTTCAGCGGTTTGCGCTAACGCGGCATTCGGATGATTGACAAATACCACGACGATAAACTGGCGGCCATTTTTATCCTGCACGTAGCCTGCCATGGTCTTAACACCATCCAACGTACCGGTTTTTATGTGCCCATGGCCGGCCGCATCATTTCCCTTTAGACGCTTCCGCATGGTGCCATCAATCGCAACGATGGGCAGCGACGCCATGAATTCCGGCATTAATGGGCTCCGCCATGCCATTAGCAATAGATCAGCCAGATGCGATGCGCTAATTCTCTCCACTCGCGATAAACCGGAACCGTTCTCCAATACCAACTCAGGCCATATTAATCCTTTGGCTGCAAGCCAATGGATTATTGCCTCGCGGGATTTATCGAGTGTAGCCGGATTGCCTGACGTTTCAGCGCCGATAGTGAGATAAAGCTGTCGGGCCATTACGTTGTTGCTCCATTTATTAATATCTCGAATCAATTCTGATAACGGAGCTGAGTCTAGTCGTGCCACCGATTGAATGCCCACCGGAGTCTCGCCATCTCGCACGCGGCCATCTAGTTTGCCTCCCATCTCCTTCCATAAGTCGAGAAACAAGCCTCGCACAAAATTCTCATGATCGAACAACGACAACGGATAATTTTTTTCACCGCAATTAATGGAAAATTTTCCTTGTAAAGTTAACCGGCGAGATTGCTCATTACCATCGATCGTCACCATCAATCGCTCTTTCCAATCACCGCAAGGCGCGCTGTCGAGTGTGAGGCGATTCACAAATTTAAGCGATGAAAACGCTGGTTCCGTCCAAGCATGGACCTGCTTGCCGTCCGAGTCCGCGGAAAGATTGATATTCACCGCGTTGTAGTTAATCAATAACGCGCTTGGATCGACGTTGTATGCGCGTAAAGGCTTATCGTCGAATCCGTTGGTAAAAGTCGCGATCGGCGCAAAACGACTAGTGTCGATGATTACATCGCCGGCGATTACTCTGATGCCAGCGGCGCGAATGCGTTTAAGGAATAACCACCATTGTTCGACGGTCAATCGCGGATCGCCGCCTCCCTTGATATATAAATTGCCGCGCAACAATCCTTCTCGAAGCTTGCCATCGGTAAAAGCCTCAGTTCGCCATGCATATGCGGGGCCAAGTGCTTCCAATCCTGAATATGTGGTCAGCAATTTCATTACTGACGCGGGATTCATTGAAACATCGCCCTGATGAGAAAGCGCCGGTATTGATTCCGTAACCGATTGCACAACGATAGCGACCGAACTTTCCGGTATCTGCGCATCGATCAGTGCTTGCGTCACCGGCAATGGCAACGCGGCAAATGCCCATTGGCACGTACACAAGCACAGCACCGGCAAGCTAAATCGCGAATAAAGCGACAATTTCATAGTTCATTCCGCAACTGAGATTTCCTAAAGAAAAGTTATGATTGGACGACATAGATAGTAAGTGGCATCGACTTTGCTAGTCTATCGTCAAAGGGGATGTTCGCTTGAAAGACCGTTTATGTCGATAACGTAAACAACAGCAATCGCGCCCTCGGCAAAGGATAGAACGGTCTGCATGGTTTCTGTATCACTGATGGAGATCGCGCATGCAATTACTCGAACGCATCGAAGAGCAAATGTCGTCGACCCGACTACCGCTGGTTGCCGTTACCGTCGCCGCAGTGCCTTACGCTAACACACCCATCGTATTGACCCTGCACTGGCATGGACTGTCCCCGACACGCCTCGCCGACGTGGAAGGCGCAACGGCAATCGGTTATCAATCCGTGCCCAGTTCCGCCCTACAAATTAATGCTCGCTGGGATGATCTGGAAACATTAGACATGACGGCCATGGAAACTGCCTGGGAATTGGGCGCATGGGATATGTCCCGCCTGGAGAGAGTGCCCTGCCTAAGACCCGGCGCCGATTCATCGGAATCGCTGGAATGCCTACAGGCTTTCGGCAATTACCCTTATCTCGTCGAAGGCGCAACGCCCTTCGTTGCCGAAACGCCGGACGTTGACGGTCTTATCGATGTCGCGGCTCGCTCCGGTTATTTACTGTGGGCATTTCGTCCGGTGCGCGGCGGTTTATGGAAAGCCGTAGCGGATGACCAAACCCTGGAAGCCGATGGTCGCCGCAAACCACCCTGCCCTTACCTCAGCGAACCACCGCGTATGGGCTCCCGCCAGCGGAAAACAGTTTATCGATTCGGAAAAGCATCCCAGCTTATCGTCTGATAAAGCGATATCTTCCCATTGGTCCGGACTTTAGAGGGAATGCTGCGTCGGCTCCAACGCGGGTAGTAATAAAACAAAAAGCGGCATTACTGCCGCTTTTATTATCGCTTACGCGTTGTTAAACCACTTTACGACGCCTTTAAACACAAAAACCAATATTCATTTAATTATGTTTACTAGACGTAAACGCATTAAAAACTTGTTGCTACTCACGACCACGTCTGTTATTTCGGAGCGGTAAGCACTTCGTCTTTTTAGCCTGCTTTTCTATTTCGATTGTCTATAATGCTTAGGAACGTCCTGTAGCCCCCACGTATTCGTGCGCACCTCCATAAATCTCCCGATTCTTTAGAGGCTCGCCCCTTGAAAAACCTATTTATCGCCACTACTATTAGCACTCGTACGGAGCGAGTGCTAATATCACGTTGGGTGCTCCCAAAATTTCTTTACCCGCTTCGTAACCCATTAATTAAGCGGAAATTTTAGTAATAGCCTTCACAGGAGAGAAAATATGCAAATCCGTCCGTTGCACGACCGCGTGATCGTTAGACGCCTCGAAGAAGAGCGTAAAACGGCCTCCGGCATCGTCATTCCCGACACCGCCGCCGAGAAACCCGATCAAGGTGAAATCATTGCCGTGGGCAATGGAAAAATCATGGAAGACGGTAAAGTCCGTCCTCTGGACGTAAAAGTCGGTGATCGTGTCTTATTCGGCAAATATTCCGGCCAATCCGTGAAAATCAAAGGCGAAGAATTTCTGGTAATGCGCGAAGAAGACATCATGGGCGTAATCGCCTAAGTCGTTCGCATTCCAACCGAATACACTTTAAGAGAGGTAAGAACATGGCAGCAAAAGACGTACGTTTCAGCGACGCCGCCCGCTCCCGCATGGTAGCTGGTGTCAATATCTTGGCCGATGCCGTTAAAGTCACCCTGGGCCCGAAAGGCCGTAATGTGGTATTGGAGCGCTCCTTCGGCGCCCCCACGATTACCAAGGACGGCGTTTCTGTCGCTAAGGAAATCGAGCTGAAAGACAAGTTCGAAAACATGGGCGCACAAATGGTAAAAGAAGTCGCTTCTAAGACTTCCGATGTTGCTGGCGACGGCACTACCACCGCAACCGTATTGGCCCAATCCATCGTTCAGGAAGGCATGAAATACGTTGCCGCCGGCATGAATCCGATGGATCTGAAGCGCGGTATCGATAAAGCTGTTACCGCCATCGTCGAAGAACTGAAAAAAATCTCCAAACCCACCACCACCAGCAAAGAAATCGCCCAAGTCGGCTCGATTTCCGCTAACTCCGACGAAGACATCGGCAAAATCATCGCCGATGCAATGGATAAAGTTGGCAAGGAAGGCGTGATCACCGTAGAAGACGGCTCCGGTCTCGACAACGAACTCGAAGTTGTAGAAGGCATGCAGTTCGATCGTGGTTATCTGTCCCCCTACTTCATCAACAATCCGGATCGTCAGATCTGCGCCTTGGAAAACCCCTTCGTCCTGTTGCACGACAAGAAGATTTCCAATATCCGCGATCTTCTGCCGGTTCTCGAGCAAGTAGCTAAAGCCGGCCGCCCGCTGCTGATCATCGCTGAAGACGTCGATGGCGAAGCTCTGGCAACCCTAGTAGTCAACAACATTCGCGGCATCTTGAAGACCTGCGCAGTGAAAGCCCCTGGCTTCGGCGATCGCCGCAAAGCCATGTTGGAAGACATCGCGATTCTCACCGGCGGTACCGTGATCGCTGAAGAAGTCGGGCTCAATTTGGAAAAAGCCACGTTGAAAGACCTGGGCCAAGCCAAGCGCATCGAAGTTGCTAAAGAAAACACCACGATCATCGACGGTGCAGGTTCCGAAGACGGAATCAAAGGCCGTGTGGCTCAAATTCGCAGGCAAACCGAAGAAGCTACCAGCGACTACGATCGTGAGAAACTGCAAGAGCGTGTTGCCAAGCTGGCTGGTGGTGTTGCTGTCATTAAAGTCGGTGCAGCAACCGAAGTTGAAATGAAAGAGAAGAAAGCCCGTGTTGAAGACGCGTTGCATGCAACCCGTGCTGCCGTGGAAGAAGGCATTGTGGCTGGCGGTGGCGTTGCGCTTCTGCGTGCTCGCGCCAACGTCAAAGGTCTGAAAGGCATCAATGCCGATCAAGAAGCCGGTATCAAAATCGTTCTGCGCGCTGTTGAAGAGCCGTTGCGTCAAATAGTTGCTAATGCCGGTGACGAACCTTCTGTCGTCGTCAATAAAGTCGTCGAAGGCAAAGGCAACTTCGGTTACAACGCATCGACCGGCGAGTACGGCGATCTGGTCGAAATGGGCGTTCTCGATCCGACCAAGGTGACTCGCTCTGCATTGCAAAATGCAGCTTCTGTCGCATCGCTGATGCTGACCACCGATGCAATGGTGGCTGAACTGCCGAAAGAAGATGCTCCGATGCCTGGTGGTATGGGTGGTATGGGTGGTATGGGTGGCATGGGCGGTATGGACATGTAATCCATAAGAGAATGGCGCACTGAGTGCGCCATTCCTGCTGCTTTAGCTTCACCAAGGCAGATAGCGATTCAAAAAGGCCCCATCAAGATGGGGCCTTTTTTATTTGATACGTTTAAAACCAATATCGAAAGTTGCATTTATGGAACCACGTGGTCAGAGGTTTTCGCATATTTGCAAAGGTAAAAAAATTACATTTGACCCATTCGTAGAAAAATCATTTCTTTTCAATCGCTTAAATAAAAATAGCCAATTGACGATTTGGCATGGGCCTTGCAGAAGTGGAAGTAACGTTTTTTGACCAAGCAGGGCAGCACAATTAGGTGGCAGCGTCTCCGCACCGCAACAGAATAAAAAGCGGAACACCCCCGGACGCTCTCTAACGAGACGCTATCTATACGGGATGTGCAGTTTTACTTACCCACTGCATATACGCTATGCGTGCGTTGCGCCGGAGATATTTAATATGCCAAAACACATTCTCATTGGAACTCAGGATCAATACATATATTCACTATGCCAGCCTTTGCAAGCCCACTCTTCCATTCATCTGCTCAGGGAAATACAAAGCCTTTCGGAAAAAATATCGCAGCTGCAGGGAGACTTGGTAGTTTTCGTAGATGTGGAGTGGCCTAACGATCAGAACGGATATAACGTCGCCCGAGAATTAAAAAAGCGCAAAGACGGATCAAAAGCGTTACTTATCACAGACCGAATAGACGACGTAAAACTACACTGGTGCGCCAAAGTAAATGCGGAAATGGTGGAACGCATTGAGTCCAGCTTTTTAACGAGATTGGTGCCATTTCTGAGTGCGCTGGGAATACCGATTGCGGATGACTGGCAACGCTATCGACCAACTGCCACACCGACCCAAACAACAACGAAATCTCCACTCATTCTGGCGGAAGTTGAATTGGAGCGCATTCTTGGTCCAATGGGCCCGATATTGCTGCGGGATGCAATGAATGACACCAATGACAATCTTGAACTCGCATTAAAAAAAGTCGCAGCCTTCGGTACCACAGCCGCTGAACGAACACTGGTAGAAAATCTCAGCATCCAATTTAGTCAACGATAGGGGCAATCACATGAAACGCAGCCTTTCCTTTTATATGATTGGACTGGTCATCGCTGTAGCGATCGCCGTGACATTCGCTACGTCCATACTCTTAAAAGCGATGTATTTGGACGGCGCGGTTAATCGCGCCCGCACCGTAAGCGATAACGTCAACGCGTTCGGCGCATGGGTTAGCCAGTACGGTCGCGTTTACGTAAAGGATGGGCGAAACAATTCCTACTTGGGCCATGAGGCGTACCGTACGCTCAAAGCGACTAACGCAACCGCCTTCGCTCAAACAATGCCTACATCGGAAGATGATATGGATACGTTGAGCCTATACAGCAAAAACCCGGCACTCGCGCAGCGAGAATATAGCGAAGCCGTATCCAAATCAGAAGCAAAAGCAAAATTCCGATTGACCAACCATAACGTCATGAACCCCGCCAACGCGCCGGATATGTTCGAACAAACCGCAATGGCGAAAATGAAAGCTGAAAACCTTTCGGAATACTCCGCAGTTGTCGGCAAAGAATTGCGCTACACATCCGCACTCATCATGAAAGAATCGTGCTTAAAATGCCATGCCAGCCCAGAAACAGCACCGAAGGATGTGACTGAGCGCTACGGCACTTCTGCAGGCTATGGTTTCAAGCAAGGTGATTTAGGCGGCATTATCAGCGTTCGAATTCCTCTCGACTTCTCCATGTCCACCTTCGTCAAACAATTCCATTCAATGGGAGTTACCGCCTACTTCGCCGTCGCATTAGTGCTCTGTGCGCTTATCGCCCCGTTGGTATTCCTAAAAGTAGGCATCATCAATAAGATTACTGAGATGACCCAATTCGCAGAAGCCGCTTCCTTGGGCCGAGCAAGCAATGATGCGTTCAACGTCAACGGCGACGGCAAAAACGAACTCGGTATTCTCGGTGCATCCATTAAGCGCATGAACTCGTCGCTGCAAATCGCTATGAATAAACTTCGCGATCGCCCATGAGGTTCTTTAACTTTTGCAATCGCTAATGCCCAGGGCTTATTTAACTCGCCCTTCAATACAAAAAACGCCCCTTCAAATAGGGGCGTTTTTTATTGCCATTCGATAAAAAATCCAAATGGCAATTTTTATGTCTTCTTTACATCCGGCATATCAATCCATATGCGGTATTTATCTTCGCTTCGCTATATTCCATTAAGCCATAAATCGAAACCCGCTTTAGCAACACGAAGAAGCCAGTCCGAATAAATTGAGGAGCTCGCCATTAACTCGCCAACCAGCATTGCTTCGGCCGACAGTACGTTGAAAGCAAAAAATCGGTTCAACCCGTCGCAACATATCAAACGCATATTAATCGGCCCGCCTCGAGATCCACTGAATCCGGAAACCCGCCAACACATTGTCCTGATCGCTTTCCTCGCCTGGGTCGGCTTGGGTGCGGATGGTCTTTCTTCATCGGCTTATGGTCCTGAAGAAGCCTTTAAGGCGCTCGGTGCCTATGCACACCTGGGATTATTTCTAGCACCGGCGACGGCACTCACCGTATTCGTTATTGCGCTGGCATACAACCAAGTCATCGAGCTTTTTCCAAGCGGCGGTGGAGGCTACAAGGTCGCTACGGTGTTGATCGGTCCCAAAGCAGGGTTGATTTCAGGGGCAGCCCTCATTGTCGATTATGTTCTAACCATCACCATTTCTATCGCGAGCGGTATCGATACGCTGTTCAGCCTGCTTCCTCTCGCCGCACAGCAATTCAAACTCACCACCGAGGTCGCGCTGATATTGTCGCTTTTAATACTGAACCTGCGCGGCGTGAAAGAATCGGTGAATCTGCTGATGCCTATTTTCCTGGGCTTCGTGATCAGCCACGTTTCATTGATTCTGTTTGGCACCTATGAACACTTAGGACATGTACCGCAATTATTGCCCAAAGCCGTAGAGGAATCGCACTCGCTCTCCAATAGCATGGGCTGGGTTTTCACCATTGCGCTTTTCCTGCGCGCATATTCGCTTGGCGGCAGCTCGTACACAGGGCTGGAAGCCATTTCGAATAACGTAAACATGCTTGCCGAACCACGAGTGCGCACAGGCAAATGGACCATGTTTTATACCGCGATGTCGCTCGCCTTTACCGCTGCAGGCATCATTCTGCTTTATCTCTTATGGGACACGAAGCCGATTGAAGGCCAGACAATGAACGCGGTGGTATTCCGCGACATCATCGATAGCCTAGGTTGGAATGCCACTTTAAGCCAGGCTTCGCTAATCACCGTATTAGCCTGCGCCGGCGCCTTACTGTTTGTCGCAGCTAACACCGGTTTCCTTGGTGGCCCAGCCGTATTAGCTAACATGGCGGTCGATCAATGGGTTCCCAATCAATTCAGTTCGCTTTCTAGTCGATTAGTAACGAAACACGGTGTCATTCTTATGGGCGGAGCGGCCCTGGCCATTCTGATATGGAGCGAAGGTAAAGTCGATTTATTAGCTGTTCTTTATAGCATCAATGTGTTCATTACCTTCACCATGGCGACACTCGGTTTATGTATTTATTGGCTCAAACATCGCCACGAACTAGCGCATTGGCGTAGGCGACTCACCCTCTCGGCATTCGCGTTTTTGGTATGTGCGGGAATTTTATTAGTAACACTTTACGAGCGCTTTGCAGCAGGCGGATGGGTCACTTTATTCATCACCGGATCCGTAATCAGCTTCTGTTTACTAATAAAACGGCATTACCTGCAAACCAAAATGCAAATCGCAAAGATCGACGAAATATTTACTACTTCGCCGTGCGAGCCGGTCCAAAACCCGCCGACTATCGATCCTGATGCGCCCACCGCCGTATTCATGGTTAGCCGCAGCCGAGGTGCCGGCATGCATACCATGTTATGGGTACAACGGCTTTTCCCGAACAATTTTAAAAATTTCGTATTTTTAAGCGTTGGTGCGGTCGACACCGCCGCCTATGGCGGCGAAGGCGCACTTGAAAAGCTGCAACAAGAAACTCATGAAGCGCTTACGTTTTACGTCAACTTTTGTCATCAAAATAATATTGCCGCCACTGCCTACGAATCCTACGGTACCGATCGGGTCAACGAACTCACTAAATTGGTAAATAAGGTCTCCGAAGATTTTTCCAATTGCGTTTTTTTCGCCAGCAAATTGGTTTTTGTGCACGATAACTGGCTTACTCGTTCGCTGCATAATCAAACACCGTTGGCTATGCAACGCATTTTGCATTTACGCGGTCAGCAAATGGTCATCCTGCCTATGAAGATCGATTGACACGGTAATTCAATAATTCAGTCCAACCGGTGGCACAATATGCCGTCTCGATGATCCGATTTTCCATTCTCGATGCAATTCAATGAACTGACACAATTGAACGCCTCCCATTGTTGCACCGATGCCTTACCGACGCACGGTGAAGAAACCGAAAGCAAACCGGCTCGCGGTCGGCTAAAAATATTTTTCGGCGCAGTTGCCGGCGTCGGAAAAACCTACGCCATGCTTCAAGCGGCAAATGCGCAGCGAGACGCAGGTATCGATGTTATTGCCGGTATTGTCGAAACCCATGGCCGGGCGGAAACCGAGGCGCAACTTAGAACGCTGGAAATTCTGCCACGCAGAGTCGTCGAGCACTCGGGCACATCGTTGACCGAATTCGATTTGGATGCAGCACTCACGCGGCAACCGCAACTGATTCTCGTCGATGAGTTAGCGCATACGAATATCCCCGGTTCGCGTCATCCTAAACGCTGGCAAGACATAAAAGAACTCATCGAATCGGGAATAAATGTTTATACCACGGTCAACGTGCAACACCTGGAAAGCCTGAACGATATCGTCGAGAAAGTTACCGGTGTTCGCGTTCATGAGACCGTGCCCGATGCTATCGTTGAAAACGCCGATGAGTTGGAACTCGCGGATTTATCGCCCGATGAGTTATTGCTACGTTTAAAAGAAGGCAAGGTGCACGCCTCCTCACAAAACGAATATACGCAACAAAGCTTTTTTCGTAAGGGCAACTTAATTGCGCTGCGTGAATTGAGCCTACGACTTACCGCCGCGCATGTAGACGCGGATATGCGCGACTACCGCCGCGACAACGCCATTCGTGAGGTCTGGCCCATCGCTGAGCGCATCTTGGTATGCGTCGGAGTCGGTGTCGATGCGGACAATTTGATAAGAGCCGGAAAACGAATAGCGGATACGCTGAGAGCCGAATGGATTGTCGTATCGGTTGAAACTCCCGATATGCTGCGACTGCCAGCCGCAGATAGAGATAGACGCATTCGCTTGCTGCAACTAGCGGAGGAACTGGGAGCGGAATCGATCACGTTAGGCGGCGCAAGTGTGGCAAGCGCTGTACTTGCCTATGCCCGTACTCGGAATGTGAGCCGCATCGTCGTCGGCAAACCGCGGCAACGTAGTTGGTTGAAGTTATTACGCGCAAATCCTATAGACACCATCGTTGCGGAAAGCGGGGACGTCGATGTCCATGTGATTAGTGGAGCAATGGCGTCATCGAAGCTGCAAAATGGACCAATGCTTGCCAGAACACGCGCCCATTTTGAGCTGCCGGAAAGAAGCGACAAAAATATCGCCAAAAAACGTAAAGGCTATGCATGGAGTTTGGCGGTCACTGCAATATGCACTGCATTGGCGTGGCTAGGACACCCTTATCTCGCATTGCCTAATCTCGTCATGTTTTATTTACTCGGCGTCATTGTCGTCGCGGCGCGCTTCGGGCGCGGCCCGGCCATGCTGGCATCGTTGACTGCGGTGCTCACCTTTGATTTTCTCTTTGTCACGACCGACAGGACCATTGCCCTTTCCGACACCGAATACTTCATTACCTTTTCGGCAATGCTAATCACCGCGCTAATCATCAGCGAACTTACTACAAGCGTACGGTTGCAAGCGAAAGTGGCGGGCCATCGTGAGCGCCGCACTGCCTTGTTGTATGCAATGAGCCGCGAGTTGGCCGTCACCAGGCATACAATCGATATGCTGAAAATCGCGGTCAAGCATGTGAGCGAAGTTTTCGAAAGCCAAGTGGTGATCTTGTTGCCCGATGCCGAACGACGGTTAGCATTGCCCACGGGTGAAGGCATCAGCGGGTCTTATCATGGCGCCGATTTACGTATCGCAGAGTGGGTCTATGCCCATCGTGTTCCGGCCGGCTTAGGTACAACAACTCACGCCGGTAGCGAAGCGCTTTATTTGCCTTTACTTGGGTCCAGCGGTCCAGTCGGCGCATTAGCTGTGCTCCCGGTCAATCCGCGGCGAATTTTGCTGCCTGAGCAACGGCATTTACTGGAAACCTTTGCAGGACAAATAGCGTTGGCGATCGAGCGTGTTCATTTGGCTGGGGAAGCCCAATCGGCGCAACTAAAAATCGAAACCGAACATCTACGCAATTCACTGCTTTCTGCAATTTCGCACGATCTACGCACACCGCTTGCGATTATCGCCGGATCCGCTAGCAGTCTAGTAGAAGGATACGAACGACTTGCGCCACCGGCCACAAAAGAACTCAGCCAAGCGATTTTTGACGAAGCACAGCGCATGAACACATTAGTCAATAATCTGCTCGATATGACACGGCTCGAATCAGGCACTCTGCAATTGAATCGTCAATGGTATCCGTTGGAAGAAGTGATAGGTACCGTGCTAAATCGCCTGTCGACGCAATTGGATGGGCGTAATGTCAATGTATCTTTGCCAACCGATTTGCCGCTTTTACAAATCGACGGTGTATTAATCGAGCAAGTTTTAGTGAACCTGCTGGAAAACGTATTGAAATACACAGCAAAGAATACCCCTATAGAAGTCGCCGCCGAGACCAAAGAGAAAACGGTGCAAATCAGCGTTGCTGATGAAGGTCCCGGCCTTCCGATTGGCGCAAAAGACCGAGTGTTCGACAAGTTTTATCGGGGGCGGTCGGAAAGCGCAAAGAGCGGCGTTGGCCTCGGACTCGCCATTTGCAAAGCAATCATCGAGGTACATGGCGGTCGTATTTGGGCAGAAGATCGACAACCCCATGGCGCCATCTTCCGCTTCACTTTGCCACGGATCGGTACGCCTCCAAAAGTCGAACCGGAAGCAGAGGTTAAAGAATAATGAGAGATTCGGCACCTACAATCGTAGTCATCGAAGACGAGCCGCAAATCCGTCGTTTCTTACGGACCGGCCTCGGCAGTCAAGGCTATCATTTAATAGAAGCGGAAACGGGTCGGCAGGGACTCGTAGAAGCGGCCACACAAAAACCCGACCTTATCATCCTTGATCTCGGATTACCGGACATGGATGGTGTCGCCGTAGTGCGTGAACTGCGGCAATGGTCAGCCTTGCCGGTTATCGTATTATCGGCACGCAGCCAAGAAACCGACAAAATCGCGGCCCTGGATGCCGGGGCCGACGACTATCTCACTAAACCATTCGGCGTAGGCGAGCTGCTAGCGCGACTACGCGTTGCGCTACGCCATGCCGCCGGCAGCGGCAACGAACCCGGCGCTATCATCACAATAGGCAGCATTCGCATTGATCACTTGCAGCGGCGCGTATTTCGAGATGAACAGCCGGTACATCTGACACCCATCGAATATCGCCTCTTAACGGTGTTAGCCAAACACGCTGGCAAAGTACTCACTCATCGCCAATTGTTACGCGATGTTTGGGGACCATCGCATGTCGACGAAACCCATTACCTACGTATTTATATGGGGCAGTTAAGACATAAGTTAGAGGGAGATCCGACCCGACCGCGATACTTAAGAACCGAAGCCGGCGTAGGTTACCGATTAGATATAGAGTGAACGTCCCCCACGAAGCAGTCCACACCTGAAGCACGCCGCAAAACCACCAGGCTCCGCCCTAATAAACCCCTCAAAATATGCCGCGTCGCAATAGTAAGCACAAAGATGAAAGGGGTGTTGCACATCGATTTAGCTGCTATCCTTAATGTATAACATTAATATTTGACGGCAAACCATTTGACAACTAATCTACTTCAAAGGCAGAGCCTCAACCAGAAAAAGTCTGCCGATCGAATCCAACTTGCCGGATTCGTTTCTAACTAAACAGTAAGGAGGAATCTCGATGGCAACAACTTCCAGTGCTATCCCAGTACAGGGGAGTGAAGCCAAGGAAGAAAGGCGAGTAATTTTTGCCTCTTCTCTTGGCACGGTATTCGAGTGGTACGACTTTTACCTGTATGCGATTCTGGCACCGTTCTTCGCAGCTCTTTTCTTTCCCAAAGGCAACCAAACCGCAGCATTGCTTTCCGCATTCGCTACCTATGCGGCCGGCTTTCTCGTGCGCCCATTTGGCGCTCTAGTGTTTGGTCGATTGGGAGATATGGTCGGACGGAAATATACGTTTCTGGTGACCATTTTGGTGATGGGCTTTTCGACTTCGGCAGTAGGCTTTATGCCGAAATTCGAAACCATTGGCTGGATGGCACCGATCATACTTGTAGGACTGCGGCTGTTACAAGGCTTGGCATTAGGCGGTGAGTATGGTGGCGCAGCAACCTATGTCGCCGAACACGCCCCCGACGGCAAACGAGGCTTGCATACCGCATGGATACAAACGACGGCAACCGTGGGTATGCTTCTTTCCCTCGTTATCATCGGTGTTATTCGCGCCACAATGGATGCTCAATCTTTTGCTGATTGGGGATGGCGGATACCTTTCTGGGCATCGATCGTTTTGCTGCTTTTCTCCGTATACATTCGTTTGAAGTTACGCGAGTCGCCAGTGTTTCAGCGGATGAAATCCGAAGGAAAAGCGTCTAAATCGCCTTTAACGGATAGCTTTCTCAAATACCCCAATAACAAATACGTACTGCTTGCATTGCTTGGCGCGACAGCCGGTCAAGGGGTTGTATGGTATACGGGCCAATTTTATGCGCTGTTCTTCCTTACGATTACGCTAAAGCTGGATTATCTCTCAGCTTATATTTTGATTGGCGCTTCGTTGATATTAGGAACACCGTTCTTCATATTCTTCGGATGGCTATCCGATAAAATCGGCCGGTTGAAAATTATTTTATTCGGTTGCTTTATCGCAGCGGTGACCTACTTCCCACTTTTCGGCGCTCTGACTCATTATGTAAATCCGGAGCTCGAAGTGTATGCCAAGAAAACACTCATTACCGTTGCGGCATCGGGTCCAGAGTGTGAATTCAGCGTTAAAGACAATCTGTTCGTAGGTCCATGGAGCAAATTTACCGATTGCAGTAAAGCGAAGGACTTCTTGACCAAGCAAGGATTGTCATTTAAATCCCTGCCGGCGGTTCCGGATGAGAAGATCGTCGTTAAAATCGGTGATATCGAGCTAAAAGGTTGGGACGAAGCCAAGTATAAGGAAGCGCTCAAAACCAGCGGCTATCCTGGGCCTGCCAACAAAGATAAGGTCAACTATCCGATGGCGATTTTAATCCTGTTCGTCATGGTGCTTTATGTGACCATGGTATATGGGCCGATCGCAGCATATCTGGTAGAGCTCTTTCCGACGAAAATCCGCTACACGTCCATGTCACTGCCCTATCACATCGGCAACGGCTGGTTCGGCGGAATGCTTCCATTAACAGCAACAGCGATGGTGGCTGCAACAGGCGATATCTACTATGGCCTGTGGTATCCGATTGTCGTTGCACTTGCTACGTTGGTCATCGGTGCAATCTTCTTAAGAGAAACCAAAGACCGCGACATCAAACACGATTTCTCCTAACAATAAAACTGCCAAGACAAACATCAAGGCACGTTTAGTAGGCACAGGCGGCGATCCTTCGTGGATCGCCGTTTTTTTATATTAATTTTTTTAGATCCCTTCCTATCGATTGAGATGTCGAAGAGCGTCTAACAAAATGACGTCTGACAGACGTACTAAAGACAGACAGTACACTCTAGTACGGCAACAACGGCAGAGGCATTTGTTAGAGGTCCTAAAAATAAACTCACTGGACTATGACTTTATCAGAGAAGTATGTATAGTCCGCCGCTCGCACTTGGCCTGGTAGCTCAGTCGGTAGAGCAGAGGACTGAAAATCCTTGTGTCGGTGGTTCGATTCCGCCCCAGGCCACCAAAAGATTCAATCGATTAGCCAATCCCCAAAGGATTGGCTTTTTGCATTCTGAAGTTCATGTAGGCACTGTGTAGGCATTTTCGGCACAATTAGCAATGTGCTGGATACTCTTGCAAAGCGAACACCAATAATTAAGAGATTACTTACATGAAAGTGTTAGATAACCTAGCCAATAATGTTAATGCGCTCGCCAAGTCCGCCAATCCCTGGATATCAACTGACGAATTAACGCCGGGGACTTACAAAACCTTAAACCTCATAGAGCTACCAGAAATTATGCAGAGGACAGGTCGCCCGATCGGCGCGGCTTTGATGCGAACATGGTTTAAAAGACCAGCGTTTACTATTCCAGAAAATTGGAAAGCCGGTCGAGCCGATTACAAAAACGTACCGGATACCGCACTGAGTACGGACATCATAAAAATGCAATGGGCATTGAATTTTGCACGGACTCAAAAAGCCTATAGCGATTTAAAAGGTATATTTAACGGCCAAAACACAGAGAGCCTTGCTAAAACTAAAGAACGACTCTACGGCCATCTTAAGAAAGCCAATAAATTCCTGAGTGGTCCCACATTTTTCGGGGACGGAAATTTAAGCGTTATACAAGTACACGAATCTTTAGATGTAAATTACCGTCTGGTTGGCTCAGAATTTACTGCACAAGTAACCGACCCTACCGATGACTTATATTGTGCATTAGGCGCGTTTTCTGTGCATTTAGCGCTCGCCGGCTCAATAAAGCCATTGGCAAATGCAGGACGAACCACACACGAAATAAGAATTGAAAAGATGGGCTTCTACGTTAGAGACACTTACGATTTTATTGGACACCAGCTTCTTGGGTTTTGGAGTCACGATGGCGTATCGAAAACCCCTTCTAGCGGTTACTCTGTTGTAGATAATGGCTCATTCCGCGATTGGCGAGCAAGACATAGAATGGGTGGTGATTTCGTAGTTTTTTCCGACGTTAAATGGGAACATTTACCGGTTCCGATTCTGTGGAAATATCCTCTCTAAGATAATGGCGACAAATCCTTCCACAACTTCCGTACCTCCCAAAAGACTAATACGCGTTGCCTTATGGGGTACTGCGCTATTAATTGCCTTCGCAGCAATTTTTTTAATTTGGGCAATCGCGTTGAATGGCTTTGACATCAGCCCTAAAAAGTTAACCCTTACTGAATCGTGCGGAGACTATCGCCTACTTTATTACTTGCGAGAAAACGGAAGCGGGCACGTCGATTTTGCAGACAAGACGGGCAAGATATACGGAACGTTTGAGCTAACTTCAAACGCGGAAACTAGCCCAATTTGGGATAATGATTGCAAGGGAGTCATTGTCGGGATTGGCGATAACTCAAAGCATTTCAAAATCACCTATTAACTGCCGGGGGGTTTCTAATATCTGAAAACTCTTGTGCTGATGGCTCGAATCCGTCAACACCTGATTCAATCGATTAGCCAATCTTTCAGGATTGGCTTTTTGCTTTTTGGAGTTCGTGAGGCACTATCTAAGCATATCTTGGCCCCACGAAGCATACCCCCAGCGTCTAATTTACAAGCCCGCCTTTTCCATTAGTTTCGCAATACTAATATCAAGAGCCTTAGCCAATCGACTCAAAGTTAGAACGGCAACGTTATTATCGCCGCGCTCTATCCGTCCGACATAAGACCGATCTACTTCGGACAGCAACGCCAGTTTTTCTTGTGAGATTCCTTTAGAAAGGCGTACCTCTCGAATCGTTTGTCCGAGAGCTATCAATACTTGATTTTGACGTTTTCCTGAGAGATTTGGCACCTCTCTATGGTCACGTTATGATGCATCATTATCCACGGCACATGTACCGCATTTACAAAAATGGAAATCGAGTAAATAAAGTAAAAAACGTATTGCTAATACGCAAGCCGAGAAAAATAAACCTTAATCTTTGGAGGGCATTGGCATGAAAAGAAAAACTGCTGCTCTACTAACAACAACGCTTATTTTATTTTCTATGCCCTTTACATCCTTTTCAATGGAGGCAATGCCGGACGAAGAAGCAATAGATGCTTGTAAAAAAGGGGACTGCGTAAGAGCTTTAGAATCGCTTCACGAAGCAGCCGGGCAAGGAAACGTTATTGCGCAACGCAATCTTGGATTGGCATATTGTTGGAGCTTGCCTTATTGCTATAAATGGGGAAAACCAAAAAATGATATTCAAGCAGCAGAATGGTTCCGCAGGGCTGGGGGGCAAGGAGATTCCGCTTCTCAGGCCGCTCTAGGAGAGCTGTATTACTATGGGGACGGAGTGTCGAAGGATCATACTCAGGCAGCAGAATGGCTTAGCAAAGCAGCTCAGCAAGGGAATCGTGATGCTCAATATCTTCTCGGCTTTATGTATGACAAAGGGCAAGGCGTACCACAAGATAGTAAGCAAGCTGAACAGTGGTATCGTAAAGCAGCAGAACAAGGAAGTGCAGCAGCACAAAATAATCTCGGCGCGATGTATTACAAAGGACAAGGTGTCACGAAAAACCATGTACAAGCATTGGAATGGTTTCGTAAAGCAGCAGAGCAAGGAAACACCCAAGCAAAAAATAGCCTGAATACTCTAAAGTTTGAACAGACACAAAAAGCAGCATCTCAAGATAATAGTGATTCTATAGAATCCGCCGTGGCTACATGCATTGAGGATCATATTGTTACCGGACAATATTTTTTAATCGACTCTAGGGCGGGTACGTTAAACTTAAAAACATCATCACTTAAGTTAAATGTCGCCTGCCAAAACGAAATGGCTGCCTGGATAAATGCATGTGAATATCAGACAGGTAATTCTCAAGGATGCGTGCGGACATCAATGGCAAATACGCAGATGCTTTTAAGAGATGCCTGGAACCATAGAGGCAATCTAAAAAAATGGCGAGCACGGTAATTTTACTTGCAGCATCGGCGAAAATAAGCCTTTAAGGTTCGCAACAGTTCCTTGCCTTCCCTTGAACGCATGCCGTGTTTAGTGGCGTTGATTGCGCTAGTCGCCTTTCCTCCATCGGTTTTCGGCCCTGTTGATTTTTTCCACGGTTGCCAGTTCCTTATCAAATCCGCCTGTCGTGCTCGTCGCTCTAATGTCCAGCCGTTCGCCATAGTTTGCCCCCAATAGTTCGTTTGCTTGATTTACAGAATTTTCCGCGTGTGTAGGCGCATCGCCCCCGAATCCCGATTTCGTGTTATTTATCTGCTGCGGGCCATTGGCGATATTTGCCTGCTTCACAAATGCCACAGCGGGCGGGTTCTTAATTTCCGCAAGAGTTTGTAAGGTTCCCCGGCACTGGCTTTGCGCTTTCAAGGCTAGCCGCATAAAGATTTCTGTGGCGTTCAGGTGATTATCCATATTCAATGCTGCTCGTCTTGCCAATTCATTGAATATGGCGTCAAGGGTTGCCGCTTCTGCAATAAGCGCTGTTTCAACTTCTGACAAGTCACCAGCCTTAACCCTGTCGGCTTTTGCTTGCATGGCTTGACTAGCATCGGCTAGACCGGCTTCGCCAAATACGCTACGTGAAAACATTCGAGCCGTGTTCGCATTAGCGTGGATCGCGGATAGTCCAAGCTCCGCAACGAAGCGCCCTTTTTGATCTTTCGCCGTGGGGGATGCGGTTTTAGAAATTGGTGTGTCTTTTTTGATTTTCTTATTCATGTTTTTATTTTCCAAATAATTTAAAGTTTTCCTCATTTCCCCCGCATCCCTTTTGCCACACGTCCACATCTCTATAGAGAGATGTGGTGTGGGTGGCAGAAACAAGGGATTTGCCACATCATCCACACGTGCCACTTGTGGCGTTCATGTGGCGTGTGGAAGAGTAACAATGTCACCCTCCATAGAAACTAGCCCGTCCTTGGTAAGAGAATCTAGTGCCCGTCGTATCAATTCTGGTCGTCGGTCACGCCTCGCCGAATTAATAGGCTCGTGACTAAGGACTTGTTCGATCAACGTATCGATCGACATTTCAGTGGTGAGTGCGGCATGCATTACTTTCGTAATTGCTTTTTCCCATTTGCCTTTCACCTGTTTGATGTAATTCGCCGGTACAGAAGCTGACTCGACAACCACACATGAGGTAATTTCATCACCTTCATCGTCAATGCCTGTTACAACGGGCAATAAGCAAAATGTAAACTCCGCGCCGTCTTCACCGTCTTTTTGCTTCGTCACCCGGATAATGCGAGCGCCGTCTTTGCGCGTAATTTCCAGCACAGCATCCATTGCGGCGTGGCTACCCGACCACCCTCGCGCCCCTCGGCTTTCTTCTTTGCCTGCGTGGTGAATTAAAACGACCAGCGCTCCGGTAGATTGGTGAAGGCGTATGCAGCGGGCTAGTACCTTTCCCATGTCTTCGCCGGAGTTCTCATTCCCTCCAGGCGTTACCTGCGCGAGGGTATCGATAACGACCACAGTCGCGCCGCCACATTCTTTAATTGCGCTGGCTAAGTCCTTGTCATCATCCCGTAAAAAGTTTGGCGAATCCGGGATAACACTTAACGGTACATCTGCGAGATTAATTCCCTGATGCTGCGCATAAGCCGTAAGGCGTTTACGAAGCCCTTCCTTACCCTCAGCAGCAACATAAACGACCGGTCCTTGTTTGACCTTGTGCCCGCGCCATTCGATTCCTCTCGCTACGGCCAGCGCCATATCCAAAACAGCGAAAGTCTTGCCGCTACCGGAAGCACCGTAGACCATAGCCAAGACAGCCTTAGGCCATAAATCCTTAATGATCCAATCCGGTGTTTTGCCGTTTATAAACGCATGCGCGGGGATAGGCATAAAGCGTCGAGGATTATCATTCCGATGGTCTTCAACATCGTCCATCAATCCGATCCACTCGGCGGTTTCATCGTAACCGATGGCATCGAGAAAATCGGAGCGCGTGCGGTTCCTGCAATGGGCGTGCTTACAATCGAAATTTCCCTCCTTATGTCCGTTTGTAAAAGGAAAGAAATAAACCGTTGAACTATCACTTGACGGAGATGTATGCTCGCTTTCAAACGGGCAAACAATATTCAGCACCCCGTTTGAGCCGGAGTTCTTCACCAATCCCCTGTCGTTCAAATGCCGTGCGATTGGGTCAGCCGCTGCAAATTGATTTAGCCTTTCATGGCGTGCAGGCTTTTCTTTTTCTTTCGCCAGTAAATCGGTGGTGATCGAAAGAAAAACTTCGTCGCATGCCCAGCCCTCGACAAACCCGCTTCGAGCTGAAACAGGGTCCACAACGCCGTTATCAAAAATCGGCGCAGCGGTGTAATGCATTTGGATCTTTTGGAATACGGCGCAATCGATCTCTAACTTAGCGGCCTTAGCCCACGCCAAAAGCTGGGCGGATGTGTAGGGCGTTTTTAACCAGAACCATAAATGAGCTTTGAGACAATGGCGATTCGCAGAATGCCCGGCGCTGTTTGATAACTGGTAGTGGTATGAAGTGCCCTGAAATTCTATCGGCAAGCGCTTTGAAATAAATTCATCACAAGCCTGTTCAGGCTGTCCGATCGGGTCAGTCTGTGAGATAAATTCGTCAACGTCGAGCATTAGCAAGTGCAATGGCTGATCGTCGAAAAGATCATTCGTTCGCCGTGTCAGACCTTCTTTATATTCGGGATCGCGCTTTGCCGCTTCGCGCTCTCCCACAAAGCGGCCACGAATGATGCATGCCTGGTGATTGGATTCAAGCTCAGTCAGCCATGCTGACGCTTCACGAATCCCGTGAATACTTCGCTCTTCTATTTTTTTGAAATATTTTGCCTTGTCAGAAGGAGCAATAGTGCCATCAGCTTTCCAGCGCTTCGCTAATGACCTATGTGCATGTAGGACAGTAATGGTATCGCTTACTGTGCTAGAATTTCCGTTATCGATTGCATTTATATGCGCCCAACTTTCCCCGCCAAGGAGTTGGGCGTTTTCATTAGCGCCCATATTCGAATCCCTCCTTCGACAACGCAAGAAAAACTCCGCAATTTTTGCTGTGACGAAAACGCTTAATACGCATCTCCAAAAGGATTGCGGCCACGATAAATGCGCCGTTGCTCACGTAAGACGACATTCCGTTATCGCGTCCAAACTTTTCTGCGTTATGCTTTAAATAATACGAGCCAACACCTTTGCGTCTTTTTTGGACAGGATTGTGATAGCGTTCGATAAACTCTTTCGCCGTCGCTACTTGGCATGCAAAATCATCTGATGCCGTCCGCTGGCGGTCTGATTCGAAATTGTCGTATCCACATTTTCCCGATGGGTAGAAACACTTCCAACCATAAAGGCTGAGCTCGGGGTGAGCGGCTATGACTTCGGCGATTTGGTCATTCACGGTTGGATGTTTCATTTCGCCCCCCCATTGAGCAGTGCCTCTAAGTCGGCAACGCGCCAAGCGAGCCGGCCATTAATTCGAATTGGATTGATTGGTCCGTTTTCGAGGCATGCCCACTTTCTTAGAGTCTGCGGTTTGCGATTGATAACAGCCGCTGCCTTATCAGTCGGTAGGACTTCAGGAAAGTTATTCTTTTCGTTGTTCATATTATTCTAGACTCCAAAAAATTGGTTCAAAGAATTATGAACATCGAGAAACCCCAGTCAATACCCGATATGTCAATTACTTACGCGTATTGATGTATTTGTCAGGTGATCATGAAAGTCATCGTAATGAAATTTGAATTTCTCTGAAATTTTGTCTTACAAAGACAACGTAAAACGAACATTAGTTTGGAAAGAGACGCAATGAAGAAGAACCGAAACAGGCATACGTTCTAGTGCTCAAGGAATTGGCTGTCGAACACGTCGCTGCTAGAGAATTGATTCTGTGTGGGTGACCGCAACGATTCTTGTAAAAATGGGCAATAGCGATTAGGTCTATCTGATAACGATCATCAAATTGCACTTACAACAACTCACGCTTTTCGACGATTCTGTTGAAAAACTCTTTGAGCGCGAATTTTGATGGAATTTAGGAGGTCTTCAAACCATTAATCGAATGATTATTGTTGATTGTAGGCTGTTTTGAGCGGTCAACTTTTCTGACTCGCTATGAATTGCTTCACCGAAATAGTTTTCAACAGAATCCGGACTTACCGGTCCTTGCAACTCTGGAAATGTCTGTCAGGTGTCAATCTGCGGATTCAACCGGTGGATGCAACACACTAAACACTGTGTAAGCAGTGGGAGTGTTGCAGATGAAGCAAAGACGACGGATCTATTACACAGAAAGCCAGAAGGCGCTGATGTGGGACCGCT
>Ga0157374_10000870_pt1 | contig 26382 bp, 22 predicted proteins | sample M25metaG_FD_115308 | JGI IMG/M metagenome (GOLD analysis project Ga0157374, IMG submission 115308) | Miscanthus rhizosphere microbial communities from Kellogg Biological Station, Michigan, USA - M2-5 metaG | ecosystem: Host-associated > Plants > Roots > Rhizosphere > Soil | place: USA: Michigan... | reverse complement strand
GGACAAGAGCGGGCCTTTCCTGTTCGCGACCGCCACCGAAAACGACCGCATGGCCGCCGCCAGTGCGTGGCAGCTCTCGGGCGAGCGGAAGTATGCCGAAAAAGTCGCGACGTTCCTGCGGCGCCTCTCGAGCCCGCGGGACGGCTATCCGGTGACGTGGCGCGCTAGTAATCAAAGCGAAGTGCAGGAGGGCCATTTCTTCCAGCACATTGCAATGGCCTACGACATGATCGCGGATTCCGGTGTGCTGAACGCCACCGACCGCGACCAGATTGCGGTGACGTTCCGCCTCTTCCTGCGGATTATGGACTGGCACCAGCAGGCCGGCTCGATCAACAACTGGAATCTCTCCGAGGCGACCGGCGCCTTCTACTGCGCGCTCGCCCTGCAGGATCTCGTGATGGCCGAACGCTTTTTTTCGGGCCCCGGCGGCATCAAGGACGAGCTGAGCAAGGGCGCAATGGACGACGGTTGGTGGTATGAATGCTCGATCAGCTACAACCTGTGGTGCGCCAGCGAGTTCACCCAGGCCGCGCTGGCCTACGAGCCCTTCGGCGTGAATTTCAAGGACATGTGGGTGCCCGCCAGTTACTCGCCGCACATCCTGCTCGTCCCGGAACTCAATGGCGGCAACGTCACCCTCTCGCCGGATCCCGCCATGCGACGGAAGCCTTTCGGCATGGACCCCGACGTCTATGGCCCGGTGCGCCGGCCCTACCGCACGATCACCGACTTGTGGAACAGCCTGCTGCCCTTCCTCGATTACCGCGGCGTGATGTTCGGCGTGAACGACTCGACGGAAAACAAGGTCACCGGCCATCGCACCGAGGTCGGCGGCCAGCCGTTCGAGATCGCCTACTACGTCTATCGCGACCCCGCCTACGCCGCGATCGTCAAGCTCGGCGGCGGCAGTCGCGACCTGCTCTACGGCGTGCCTGACCTGCCAAAAGACACGCCGGAAAAATTCCGCGCCTCCGCGTTTGCCGACAACGTCGGCCTCGCCATGCTCCGCTCGCAGACGCAGGACCGTCCCATCCGCGAACAAATCCAGGCTACGCTCCACTACGGCACCCACGGCTGGGCGCACGGCCATTACGACCGCACCGACCTGCTCTCGCTCATGCGCTACGGCCGCAATTTTTGGAATCCCGAGTCGGTTTTCTACGTTTACGAGCCCTTCATGTATAAGTTCTACACGCAGACTTCGCTGAACCACAACATGGTGGTCGTCGATCAAAAGATGCAGGAGGCGAAGCCCGGCGAACGCCTCCTCTTCCACTCCGGCCAGGCGATGCAGGCGACCGTCGTCGAGACGACCGCCCGGTGGTCGAACCCTCCCTACGGCGGCATGGTTTATGAATACGTGCCGGTCAAAACCTTCGAGGAGAAGACCTGGCGCGAAGGCCGCCACGTCCCCATTCCGAAGAACGCTCCCGCCTACGGCACGCTCACGGATTTCACCGAGCCCGTGCTCCAGCGCCGGCTCATACTCGTGACCGATGACTACGTCGTGCTCGCCGACTACCTCAAAGGCGCGCAGCCGCACACCTTCGAGAGTCTGTTTCAGCTCAAGGGCTTCCAGGGTCTCGAGGCGCCGCAGAAAAAGTTTCTTCGTCACGATGCGCAATGGAATCCGGATCCCCTCGGTAGCGCGCAATTCGTCACCGACTGCGATTGGTATGCCGTCACCGCGCCCGCCGTCGCGCGGTTCATCGAACGCTGGGGCCCCGGCGCCGACGAGGCCGGTTCCCGCTCCGTCGCGAACGAGCCCGGCGTGCTCAAGCTCGATGTCCACAGCCTCTGGCCGCCATCGCAGGAAATCATGGTCGCCACCGCGCCGGAATTCTTCCACGTCGAGAAACGGCTTTTCTACACGGTGCGCGGCGACGGCAAGGTGCTCGCCGACGGCAAATTCGGCGCGTGGATTCTTGGCCGGGACGACCTCGATGTGCCGGTGGCCGGCGTGAAGCAGCTCGCGCTGGAAACCCGCACCGAACTCGCGAACCTCCCCACGCTTTTCTGGGCGAATGCCCGCGTCGTCACCCGCGACGGAAAGGAAATCCCCCTCTCGCAACTGCCCGTGAAGTTCGAGAACATCGCGGCGGCCAAGGCGGCCGGTCAGGACTACTTCGGCGGCCCGATCAAGATCGCCGGAATGGCCTGCGAAGCCGGCACGCCTGCCGAGCCAAAGGACGGGACGAAAATCGGCGTCGTGCGCGTGGATCTCAGCGGCATCGACGCCGTGCGATTCAAGGCCGTGATCGGCGGCGACTATCCGCCGGGGCCGGAACCCGAGCGCCGTAAGCTTACCTCGATTCGCGCGCCCCGCGGAACCACCGCGCATTTTCTCACCGTGATCGAACCCTACGAGGACAAGGCGGTCGTGAAGTCGGCCGCCGCAACGGGGCCGGATACGCTGCGCGTCGAACTCACCGACGGCCGCGTGCAGGACATCAAGCTGCGCAACTTCGACGGCGACGGAAAAAACATCGCCGTGGACCTCACGGAATCCCGCGACGGCAAGGTGATCCGCACCGAGAGCACGACCGTAGCGGAGACGGCGGATGCCGCGCGTTGAGGCGATGGCTTGATCGAGCAAGGCCCGCATCTCCATATTCACCGCATGATTCTTCCAGGGCTGGTTTCCGTGACGTTTCGCCAACTCCACCCGCGCGAAATCATCGCTCTCGCCAAGGAAGCGGAACTGCGCGGCATCATGTGGGGCGGCGATGTCCACGTGAAAGCCGACCAGCCCGCACTCACCCGGGAAATCGGCCGAATGACGACCGATGCCGGCCTGGAAATCGAAGGTCTCGGTTCCTACTACCGCGCGGGAAGCGACCAGCCGGGACAATCCTTCGAACGGGAGTTGGAAAGCGCCCTCGCCCTCGGAGCACCGAGCATTCGCGTGTGGGCCGGGACAAAAGGCAGCAAAACCGCCACCGCGGAGGATCGCGCCACGGTCGCCGCGGATCTGCGCCGCTGCAGTGAACTCGCCGGCGCGGCCCAAGTTCAGGTCGCCCTCGAATTTCACGGCGACACGCTCACCGACACGGCGGAATCCGCCGCCGCACTTTTGTGCGACCTGTCCGACACGAGCGTGCAGCTGCACTGGCAGCCTCCCAATGGCATGCCAAAGACGGAGGCGCTGGCGGGACTACACCTCGTCCTTCCGTGGGTGGAGAGCATTCACGTCTTCCATTGGCGCATCCAGAACGGCGAGCAAATCCGCCTGCCTCTGGCCGACGGCCACGAGGTCTGGCCCGATTACCTGCGCGCGCTGGCGGAGACCGGGCGCGGTCGCTGGGCGATGATGGAATTCGTCAAAGGCGACGCCCCCTCGCAATTTCTCGCGGACGCCCGCCAGCTTCGCAACTGGCTCGCGGAACTTCTCCCCTCCGTCTCGTTTACAATGTAACCTCCCCCTCGATAGCGGTCCTCCCGCAACCATGAGACCCTGCTCCGCCTTCCCTCCCCCTGCCGCCGCCCTTTCATGATCACTCGCTACGACTATTTCATCATCGCATTCTATCTGGTGTTCATCCTCGCCATCGGTCTCGTGTTCCGACGGATGAGCAAGAACACCTCGGATTATTTTCGGGCGGGCGGCGCCATGCCGTGGTGGCTGACGGGGGCATCCGCCTGGATTTTCAGCTTCAGCGCTTGGACTTTCACCGGCGCCGCGGGAAAAATCTACGAATCGGGCACGCTGGTGCTCGCCGTCTTTTACTCCTCGGTGGTCGCGCTGATCGTCGCGATGTCCGTCACCTGCCTGCGCTTCCGTCGCATGCGCGTGATCACATGGATGGAAGCGGTGCGGGTGCGCTACGGTGCGTTCAGCGAGCAATTCTACACCTGGGTCAAACTCCCCCTGCTGCTGCTGTTTTCCGCCGTCTCGTTGAACGCGATCGGCGTGTTCATGTCGGCCGTGTTCAAGGTGGACATGATTTCCATGCTCATCGTGCTGGGCGTCGTGGTGACGCTCGTCGCCTTTGCCGGCGGCTCCTGGGCGGTGCTCGCGAGCGATTTCGTGCAGGCTTTCCTCATCGTCACCATCACCCTCTGCACGGCCATTCTTGTCCTCGCCCGGCCGGATATCGGCGGCATTACCGGGCTGCTGCAGAAGGTTCCCGCGAGCCACTTCGATTGGAACCAACTGGCCCGCCCCGAGATTCTCTTCGTCTGGATCCTCGCGAATCTCTGGCTCAAATTTTCCGACGAGAACAACATTGAGCGCTCGACGATGTATCTGATGACGCGCAGCGACAAGGATGCGCGCCGCATGGTGCTCATCCCCCTCATCGGCACCCTCATCGGACCGCTCGTCTGGTTCATTCCGCCAATGGCCGCGACGATCCTCCACCCGCATCTCGCCGCGGAATTCCCCGCCCTCAAACAACCGCACGAGGCCGCCTTTCTCGCCGTGGCCATGCAGGTGATGCCTCAGGGCCTGCTCGGCCTGCTCCTCTCCGCGATGCTCGGCGCGACCGTCACCAGCATGGACGCGGGATTGAACAAAATCGTCGGCAGCGCCATTCGCAGCCTTTACAAGCCGCTGCTTCGCCCGCACGCCACCGAACACCACCCCCTGATCGCCGGCAAAATCTGCACGCTGCTTTTCGGCGTCATCATCATCGTGCTCGCCGTGACGATCAACAGCCTCCGCCAGACGAATCTCTTCGACCTCGTCAATCAGCTCGCCGCCAACCTCCTCATGCCGCTGGCGTTGCCGCTGATTTACGGCCTGTTCTACAAGCGGACCCCCGGCTGGTCGTCGTGGAGCACGGCGCTCGTCGCAGGCCTGGCATCCTGGCTCCTCAGCACCCACCTTTCGCCGGAATTTGTCCAGCACTGGCTGGGCAAGGCAAAGCCGCTGAACGCCGACGAAATCACCTACGCCAAGCTGGCCGTCACCACGCTTGGAGGCACCGTCGTCATCGGTTCCGCGTGGTATTTCTTCACGAGCCTTTTTTACAAGGCCGCGCCCGCCGACGAACGGGAGCGCATCGAGGATTTTTTCGTGAATCTCCGCACCCCGGTGGACAAACACGGCGTCGCGGACGTGCAGCATTCCATCTACCGCCTCATCGGCATTCTTTGCATGGTTTACGGCATCTTTATCCTGCTGCTCATGGCGATTCCGAATGCCTTTTCCGGCCGGGCCGCATTCCTCTTTTGCGGCGGCGTGATGGCCGGAGTCGGCACGATCCTCTATCTCATCTCCCGGAAAATCGAAAAGCGCATCGAGGCCCATCCCGAGCTCGTCGACACCTCGCCGGATGCCAGCATGCCGGCGCCCTTGCCTGGCGAAGCCGACTGACGCTCGCCCGGGCGCGAGTTTTTGGGCCCCATGGGCACCATCGTCAATCCCATCCTCCGCGGCTTCCACCCCGACCCGTCGTTCGTGCGCGTCGGCGAGGACTACTACATCGTCAACAGCACCTTCGAGTGGTTCCCCGGCGTGCCGATCCATCACTCGCGCGACCTCGTCCATTGGCGGCTGATCGGCCACGTCCTCACTCGCCCCTCGCAGCTCGACCTGCGCGGCATCGCGGATTCCGGCGGCGTGTGGGCCCCGTCCCTCAGCCATCACGACGGCCAGTTCTGGCTCGTCTACACGAACGTCCACACCTGCGGCATGGGCCGGCCGTTCAAGGACGTCGGCATCTATCTCACCACCGCGCCCGACATTCTCGGCCCGTGGTCGGAGCCAATTTCGCTCAACGCCATCGGCTTCGACCCCTCGCTTTTTCACGACGACGACGGCCGTAAATGGCTCGTCAACATGATTTGGGACTTCCGCAAGGACCACCCGCGCTTCGCCGGCATCGTCCTCCAGGAATACGATCCCAGGCTCCGCAAGCTCATCGGCCCGATGACCAACATCCTCGCCAAGGACGTCCTCACCGAAGGCCCGAACATCTACAAGCGCGACGGCACCTACTACCTCATGCTCGCCGAGGGCGGCACCGGCTGGAACCACGGCATCTCCATGGCCCGCGCGAAATCCATCACCGGCCCCTACGAGCTCGATCCCCAGGAATCCGTCATCACATCGCGCCACGACGAATCCCTCCCCCTGCAAAAAGCCGGCCACGGCGAGCTCGTGGAAACCCCGTCCGGCGAATGGTTTCTCGCCCACCTCGCCAGTCGGCCGCTGGGCACGGGCGCAGACCGCCAATGCATCCTCGGCCGCGAAACCTGCCTCCAAAAAGTCGTCTGGTCTGCCGACGGCTGGCTGCGGCTCGCCTCGGGCGGCTTCACCGCCGAGGTCGAAATTCCCGCGCCCGCCGGCCACCCGGAAATTCCCTGGCCGCAGTCCCCCGCCCGCGACGACTTCGATTCCGCCAGCCTCGACGCCAGCTGGAGTTCGCTCCGCAGTCCGGCGAATGAATCCTGGCTCTCCCTCACCGAGCGCCCGGGCTGGCTGCGGCTGCGCGGGCGCGAGTCCCTCCACTCGCTCTTCGAACAAAGCCTCGTCGCAAAGCGGCTGCAATCATTCCGCTGCACCGTCGAGACCTGCGTCGAATTCGAACCCTCGCACTTCACCCAGATGGCCGGCCTCATCTGCTGGTATGACACCCGCACGCACTACTACCTGCGCGTCACCCACCACGAAACGCTGGGCAAAATCCTCGGCATCGTCCTCACTGACGACGGCAAATACGACGAGCTCCCCGAGAGCACCCTGCCCATCAACGACTGGCGTCAGGTTCATCTGCGAGCCGAGCTCGAACGCGAACGCCTGGAATTTTCCGCCTCACCCGACGGCGCGACCTGGCAACGCATCGGCCCGGTCCTCGACGCCACGAAACTTTCCGACGACTACGGCTCCATCCTGCACTTCACCGGCGCATTGATCGGCCTATGCGCCCAGGACCTCAACGCGACGCGAACTCCCGCCGACTTCGCCTATTTCGAGTTCAACCAGGATTTCAACGCCCCGCCGGCCGGCAAATAGAAGCCGGTCAGAAATGCATGTGCAGCCCCTCCATGCCGGAGAAATGACGCAATGCGCTTTTTCCAATTGACCCTCCCAGGCAACCACCATACGGTTCCCCTCCCTTAAATCCCACTTACGCCGATTCTTCAGGATCGGCCACGAAGAGGGGCGGAGGGGAGATCCGACGCGCGGTTAGCTCAGTGGTAGAGCACTGCCTTGACACGGCAGGGGTCACAGGTTCGAACCCTGTATCGCGCACCATTTTCAGATTCGCGACTGTCCGCGACTGGAACCGTCAAATCACGACTGGAGCCTGTGTTTATGGGGCTCAGCTGGCGGTTCGCATTTTCTTCATACGCGACTGGCTGCGACTCGGAAAGACCCTCTGCGTCTGATTTTTGTGAGTGTATTTGTGAGAGTGGGTCACAGGTCGTTCCAAAAGCCGGAAGTCCAAAGATCGCTTCCGAGGTCGGAAGAAGCTCCGCGTCGGTGTAAGTCCGCATGGTCAGCTTCATATCGCTGTGGCGCATGAGTTCCATTACGAGGCGCGGCGGAACGTTTGCGTTCTGGAGGCGCGTGCAGAACGTATGACGCAGCGAGTAAAAGCCGACCTTGTGCCCCTCCCGGCAGGCCGCAGAAACGCCCGCCTTTTCAAAGTCCCGAATGACGCTCTCAGATTTTGGGAAGAGGCCGAAGAAAACGCGCTCGTCTTTCGGATCGACGCGATTTGCCTGCACGAAGCGCAGCGCCTCGGCAGCCTCGGAATGAAGCCAGACCGTTGCTGCCTTTCCGTTTTTGGTCGTGGAAGCCCGAACTTTGAGATGGGGCTTGGTCACATCGAGAAAAACATCCTGCCATTCCAGTTGCTTCAGCTCCCCAGGACGAAGCCCTGTGTGAACCGAAAGCGTGTAGATGGGACGATCGGATGGCCCATGGCGAGATGCTCGGCGATCCAACGGTTTGTGGCCGTGGCTCCGGTGCGCAACTCGCGGGCGATTTCCACCTTCCACCGCGCGGATTTCGGCTCGGCTCTTGCGTCCGCCGCCGACTTTCCCGCGCGGCGCGTCGAAACCTCCAGCGCAAGACGCTCAAGGTTTACTTTATAGGACTTACCCCCTGTATGGCATCATTCGAATTTTAAACAGCCACGAGCCTTTTGGATTACGGCTACGGATTCAATGGCGTTGGGACCAATTCGACCGATTGTGGATTTGAAGTCGTAATTACTCTAAGAAATACCGGCTTTGTCAAAGGTGTCGAAGACAAATAGCCTGCAAGTTTAAGTGCTGCGCTCGTATTCAATAAAAGAATTCGAGAATTCTCATGAACATCGTAAATGTAGCAGTATCCCGATGATGAGTCGTTTTTAACTATCGGACCTCTTGAGAAAACGGGAAGGGTTAATTGTAAGGAGGAGGCGGTCGGGAGACTCGTATATAGAACTCGTTGATCAACGGGCGGCCCATCGCTTGCTAACGGAGTTACGTTACCACTCCAGACATTCACGTAATCTAAATCCGGAAATGTGTAACTAGGAATTGCTTGTTTAGAAAATGGGGAACTGCTTGACGTGCTAGCAGCTTCCCAACCATAGCCATTGTTAATGGCGGTATAAGCAGAATTCAACAAGGGGCCATTCACTGGAAGCTCTTCAAGGAAATTAGAACTCGAAGTGGAGACATATATATTGTGATTGACCGTAATATCCCAACTCAAGTCCCATCGTTGACCCGAAATAAAAGGAATGCTCATTGTCTCTATAATTGCTGCGCGCTGTTTATATATAAGATTACTTCCGTATTGCGATTGTTCGCCATCTTTGAACCCAAAAACAACTCCCCATAATGTTACGGTTGGCTGCGAAGAGTCTTCAAAATCAGGGCGCATATCGCCTCGTAAAGCAAAGGCCGAATAATTATCGGCGATTACATTCGAATAAATTCGGACTCCCGGGTTATCAGTCGAACTGGGCTGATGAGTAGAAGTGCTAAGATTTGCGGCTCCACTCTCGCAGATAAAAATCCCCGGACCGGCATTGCTGTAAATAAAATTATCATGAATTGAAATCGGCCCGTAACTTGCCTCAATCATAATTCCTGAACCATCATGCACTCGTTCCAAAATTCCTGAATTGCCAAAAATCTCACATCCGGAAATAGTAACATTTCTATTTTTCCAATCGAACCAAATCCCAGGTCCGAAATTCCAGAAGCTTTTGCAATTTGAGACAATAGAATTGTTACGTCGAAAAATTTTAAATGAAGCATCGAAACTGGGATTATACCCCCTCCAGCCATTAAAGCTAAATTCACAATTTTCTAAAGTAAGGTTTGTGCCATATCCGGGTTCTCCGCTTGATTCTAAAGAAGACTGACCATTCCGCGTTATTTTGCAGCCTTTGATTACGATATTATTACCTACAGCGCCCAATCCGCATCCGTTTGTCCCTTCTATTGTGCAATTTTCTATGGTCCAATTATCTCGAAGCCTGACCGCACTAATTTGAGAACTGTTTTGAGCATGAAGGAAACGAATTCCTTTTAATGAAATATATTGCACGTTATGGACGCGACCCGCGCCATCATCGTCTCCACTAGGTCCAAATAAGCAGTTCTTGTCTGCGACTTCAATATCGAAGTCCGATGGATTTTTACCACTCGGAAGATTAATATAAATTTGAGGGGGAGACACACTCCGGTCTATAAAAAAAGACCATTCAGTATTTGTTAATGCGGGATGATCACTTCCTGAGATTGGATACAGTGAATCTACTGGTGATAAGATCCTTCCAGCGGGATCATTATTCGCAATAGGACTTACTGAAATGAGATCTGAGTATCGTAGCGAAAAAGGTAATACGTTTACGTCTGGATTCCCAGCTTTCGTTACAGTATAGGGTCCTTCAATTGAAGCAATCTGTGTAGTATAATTAGATTGAATCGAGTATATTTTTCCTCCTGTATTTGCATTCTGGTTAAACTGCCATACAGTCTCTCGTTGGGATCCGCATATTGTTACCGCTCCCGCAGCCTCAAAGACTATTGGGGCGCCTGCCGTTCCTCCATGTGAGAGACTAACACTTTCGCGATAGAGTCCCTTCGCGATCTTTATTTTGGTGCCAGGAGTCGCTGCATTCGCTGCCGCCTGTATCGTTAGAAAGGGGCTTTGCTTTGTCCCCAAATATCCGCCAGCAGTTGCACTTACATAGGTAACAGGTATATTGCGCTCATCCTCGGGATCAAAACTGAAAGCCATTTTTAACTGTCCAATTGTCGCAGGGCAGTAGTTTTGAGCCACTGGAGTGGATGGATTCCAAGGAATGTTAAACTCCCAATTATCAGGATAGCCTCTTCTGATTAAATTCCCTGTCGTGTCATACCACTCTTCGTTGAGGCGATCATAGAAAAGCTTAGCAACAGACTTCAATTGCCCAATTGTCAAAAGCGAGTAATTTTGCTCAATTTGAGATTGAGTTGCCGTGCCGCGCTGCGGCCAAGAATTCACTAAGTTCCAAATGGCACTGCCAGCACCTCCTTTTAAGGTGTTTTCTAGTTGTGTAGCACCCGCGAAAGCAAAGTTCTTTAACTGTCCAAGAGTTGCTGGCGAAGAATTGTCACCAATAAAGCTTGTCGATATTGTTACTCCCTTAGAGGCCCACCAGCTTGGATTCGCAGGGGGCTCAATTCCGTAAACAGCGTGAATGCATAACAATATATATATGTATTTTGGAAATCTCATATATGCGCATTTAAATTTTATAAATAAAGCTAATTCCCATACATACCCATGGATATATCGCCTTGAGGAATGATTTTTATCGCGCCATTTTTATAGATAGTTAAAGCATTGCTAGGTGTGCCACCAGGATATCCGTTTCCCACAACAAATAATGGTTCGTTCCAATTCCAAGCTGTTAGTGTTCCCTCGACGATATTGTTGCTACCCACAACTGTCGAAAACCCGGCCTGAACATTCACCGGACCGATTCCCACAGCATTAGCAGCCGGGACGTTAGCTCCTACAGCTGCATAAGAATTCCATCCGGAGGCAAGGGAATTTCCAAACGAAAACGAATGTGCGCCAATAGTGGAATCTGTCACGGCAAGGCTACTAAAGCCAATACGCAATGATCCCTTTTTTGGAAGCCACAAAAAAGCAGATTTTCCAGCCGCAATATTAACTGATTGGCCGCCGCCATCCCAGCCGCCTTCCATGTCAACACCTTGGTTTCCGAGAACTCTTAAATTATACCCCGAAGTGCTGGCTGAACTGATGGTGGTTGATCCTGTTGTAAGTAAAGCTAATGTCGCTGCCGATGTTACATTGAGATTGGGGGTGGAAACGTTGGATGTCGCGTTAACCGTTGGTGTTAGAACATATGCATTTGCGTAAATATAGGATCCGGACTCAATACGACCCGTTGCTGATATATAGTTTCCAGTAGTTAGCCATCCGGACGCAGCGACATTATTGAATGACGCTGTTTGTCCGAGAGTGTTGGACAGTGGAGAAAATGACATGGCAACGACGGTTAGATATATTGAAGTTCGCATCAGATCCTTCTAGTGCGTTAAGTCTATAACACAAGACTATTTTTTCCCATGTGATACTCTAGTTGTGAAGTTTCAGGAGGTTGCTCATGTGAGGAGGAGTTGAGTGGATAAGTTTGTGAAGACACACAAGCTCCGAACTCTAACGAAGCGCCCTAAGGCTATAGTCGGAAGGCATAAAGGGCCAGGCCTATAACTATAATCTACTTTCGATTGACCAAATTGCAGACTCAGGTCGGATGGCCCATGGTGAGGTGCTCTGCGATCCAACGATTTGTGGCCGTGGGGCCGGCGCGCAACTCGCGGGCGATTTCCACCTTCCACCGCGCAGATTTCGGCTCAGCACTAAAGAGAAAGGCTCACGCGGCGGCGACCTTCACCTCGACCACGGCGCCCGGTTCGCAGAGGACGGAAATCGTCATCGGCCGGCAACACACAGCGCAGTCCTCAATGAGTTCCACGCGAGGCTGCGTCGTCTCGACCTCGATCGTGAAAATCTCGCCGCACTGCGGGCACGCGATCTCGATTTCTTCGACGATGTCCATGGACTGAGCCTAGTCAGGGCAACAGGGAAAAACAAAACGCCTCACTCCCATCGAACGTGTCGCGCATTTTCGGCAAAATGAAAATCGCACACCGCATGCCGCCACGAAAAAAGCGGCAGCCCGGCTGGCGGACTGCCGCTTGCGACTTGAGCAAAGTCTGTGGGTTACAGTGGGAGAGTGAAAAACCATTTCTGGTTCAGCACGCCCACGTAACTCCACTTGTAAACGCCCGCTCCGTCGGCTGAGGCTCCGATTGTTTGAGGTAAGCGCACCATAAAAAGGAGGTCCCATCAGAATAAGGCGACAATCAGCCTCGAAATCCGACAGCGGTTCCCCCTGCCCCCCTGTCGATTTTCAGTGCCTTTTCCGGGTGCTCACGGGCATGGCTGTGCCAAAAAAATCCGCCGCGCCCTTGCGAGCGCGGCGGACAAACGGATGGAAAGCGGCAGCCTATTTATTGAACGGGGCTAAAGCGCCACTCCTGATTGTCGCCCTTTTGGTAGGTCCATTGGATGACCTGGACGCCATCGGCGGTGCTGCCTCCACTGACGTCGGCCACCTTGCCGCTGTGAACGGCGGTGAGCTTGAAGCTGCCATCGCCGGCGGGGATGACGGCCCATTTCTGGTTATTGCCGTTCACCTGGTTATTGCCGTTCACCCAATCCCAGAGCTGGATTCTCGCGCCGTCGGAGGTGCTGCCGCCGCTGACATCCATCACACGACCGCTGGCGACACCGGTGATTTTATACTGGCCATTGCCTTGATCGACAAAATCCCACTTCTGGTTGGTGCCACCTTGGTAGCCCCATTGATCGAACGCGGTGCCGTTGGCGGTGCCGCCTCCGCTGGCCTCCATCACCTTGTTGCTCCTACGGTTGACGGCGACGTAGCGGCCGTTCGGAATCGTGCGCCCGGTGTCGGACCACAGTCCCAGTTCGGAGATGGCCACGCCAGTGGCTCCGTTGTCGGCCGTGATGTTGAGCCGGTAGTAGCGGTAAGCGGTCGTGTTGCCGATGTTATACGTATTCTGCGCCATCACAATGGCGAAGGACTGGCCGCTCTGCGTGTCCAGAGTCGTCCAGGTGGAGCCATCTTGCGAACCTTGGAACTGCCTGCCAGTCCTTCGGATCGCGCGAGGGCACATCCGCACTGTTAATCGTGTAGCGCTTGATTACCTGTGCGTTGTTTGCGCCGAAGTCATACTGAATCCAGCCGGTGGGCGAATTATAGCAATACCACTTTGAGCCCGGGTCGCCGTCAAACGCCGTGTCGGAGCCTCCCACTTGCGGGCCGGCGTTGATGGTTGCCGTCGTGGTGCCGCCGAAGGCGAGATTCACCATCGGCGCGGAGAGCAACGCGGCGCCAAACTGCGGCGAATTGCCGCTGGTGCCGACGGAGTTTTTTGCCTGGACCACATAGTAGTAGGTCGTCCCTGCGGCCGCTGTGGTATCCACATAGCTGGTCGTGGACGCGGAGAGATTACTGGCAATTGCGGCATAACAACCGGTTGTCCAAGTCGGAGTAGAGGTCTATGCCTTGTTTCCAAGCGACTTCGGAAATGAACGCGGCGCCCAAGAGTCCACCGTAAACATGGCCCGCGTCGCGCCCCGTCTCACCCGTCTCGCCCGTGGGTATCCACGTCCACACCACCCGTCTCCGCCTGCTCCGGGCTCATGTAAGCCGGTGTCCCGATGAATTGCTCGATAAACGTGGCGGTCCGCCTGTCGCCGAGCGGCCCCTCGATGGCCTTTGCGATGCCGAAGTCGATGACCTTCGGCACGGCCTTCTCGCCATGCTCCACGACGAGGATATTCGATGGCTTGATGTCGCGGTGCAGGATGCCTTTCTGATGCGCGTGCTGGATCGCCTGACAGACCTCGATGAACAGCTCGAGCCGGCTCGGGACGTCGAGGCCATGCTGGTCGCAGTAATCCGTGATCCGCACGCCCGGCACGAGCTCCATTACGAAATACGGCCGGCCCGTTTCCGTCGCGCCGGCGTCGAGCACCTGCGCAATATTCGGATGGTTCATCAGCGCCAGCGCCTGCCGCTCCATCTCGAAACGGGCGATCACGCGCTCGGTATCCATTCCCAGCCGAATGATCTTGAGCGCGACCTGTCGATGCACGGGCTCCTCCTGCTCGGCGAGATACACCACGCCGCAGCCGCCCTCGCCCATGCGCTTGATGAGCTTGTAGCGCCCGATGCGGACATCGGCACCCTCGATCTCGCGCGGATTTTCCCTGGACGGCGAGCCCGTTTCCGAAACGCCCCCCGCGATCACTCCTCGCTCCGGAGCAGTGGCCTGCAAAGGATCCATATCGAGATACCAGTTGGCCCTGGCATGTGCATCGAGGAGTTCTTCCAAACTCTCCCGCAGCGTGGCATTTCCCCCAAATGTCTCCTCGAGGAACGCCTTGCGAACCTGGGCATCCGGCAGACTCAACGCCGCCTCGAACAGAGCTCTTTCAATTTGTTTGAGGGGGTCATTCACGAGCGGGGGAGGTCTATTAATCGATCAGCGCGTTGCTGGAGTAAATCCCGACGCGCAAGCATCGGCCAAGCCCTCAGGAGGGGATCAATTTGAGCAGGCAGGCCTTCGCGTAAGCCCACTGTCGCTCGATCGTGCGCTCAGTCACGCCATCGACTTCGGCGATTTCCCGGTTCGTAAACCCTCCGAAAAACTTGAGTGTCACAATGCGGGCCTGGTCTGGGTTCTCGATTTCCAGTCGGGTCAAAGCCTCGTCGATGATCAGGATGCGTTCGTCGGGCTTCGGCGCGGTAATATCCAGACCATCGATATTCAAGTGTTTGGCCCGGGATCCCCCTTTGAGGCTGGCTTTGTGCCTCGCCCGATCCACAAGAATCCGGCGCATCGCCCGGGCCGCCACTCGAAAGAAGTGCTGGCGATTGTCCCATGTGCGCTCCTCCCCCTTCACGAGTCGATGCCATGCCTCGTGAACAAGCGCCGTCGGCTGCAGGGTCTGCCAAGAATCTTCGCCGGTCAGATGGATGGCCGCAAGCTTTCGCAACTCATCGTAAACCAACGGAAGAAGCTCCTCCGAGGCAACCCCCTCCCCACGTCCGGCAGCCTCCAAAAGCAAAGTCACATCACTCATTCGTTCGGGGATCTATCTGAATTCTCTCGAAAAATACGGCTTGCAACCATGCCAAACCGCGTCGCCTCGATAGGGCTGTGACAAAATGCATAATTTGACTGCGCGTCAACAGCATTGTCAAAGAGGAGCATGATTGCTGAGCGTCGTCACAACGACGTGTCGCCGTTTACGGTTGGCCGGGCGATCCATGTAATCGGTCTCGGGTTTGAGGTGCCGCGAGAGATGGTTCTTCCGCTGCGCGCAGTGGAACAAATTCGAGACGCTGCCGAGAATGTTCGCTTGGTGCGGCTCTCGCCCGGCAGTGCCTTCAACCATAATTCGATCTCGGAGGCGGTGATCGAATTCAGCTCCCGCTTCCGGAATGCTGCGGCGAACCGCGCTGTGTCGTTCTTGAGCGTTTGATGATGTCTCTCGGATTTTCCGGTTTTCGATTTCACGAATTCGGCGACGATGTCCGCAATGAGCTTCGCCTCGATCGGACGGATGCGATCCTGGACGTAGGCGGTGGCCAGCCTCCAGCGCAAGACGCTCAAGGTTTACTTTATAGGACTAACCCTTGCATCTCCATCAACTCAACTTGAAGCAAGCGTGATAACGGTGACGATAAGGCAACTTAAAAGCTAAACGATCCCGACACTAAGGTAAGATGCACAGCATCATCATCGCTGACAAGGTGGGAAAAATGACCCTTTGTCGGTTTCACGGTAGATATGATAACCGCCCCGACCATACCATAGGGCTTAGCATTGTGCGACGGGTAAAAGACAATTTGCGGGTCTTTGGACCGGGCCGACTCGGCCACGAAATGCCCCGGCCGTATGATGGTAAAATTAAAGATCAGCTTTTCGCCGGTCTCAAAAATAAACGTCAAACTTCTATGCGATTGGTGCATCATATTGGTATGCAGCCTTATGGAGTGCCCACGGTGATCAACAAAGGTAAATTTGCAAAATGGCTCCACGCCTGACGCAGCACAAAATTTAGGGAGAGCCCCGCATACGCAAACCAGCAATACCAGTGCAAGAGGCAGAATGCGTTTTCCCATTAGATAAATCTAAGGTTAATTAATTAAAAACCAAGTAAATACGTCCCGAATAATATGTCAAAAGTTGCACGCGATCCTCGCGGAGGGAACTGTCCGCTGGCGGGTGTGGTGCCACCTAGGTCGATCGAGAAGGTCTGCGCTGGATAGACGATTCGTGCTGAATTCCCTCGAGAAGCTGATGCATGATAGTCATCACTTGGGAAATCGAGATCATGAAGTTCATCAGGCCTTCCAGAAGGTTTTTTTCGGAAGGAATTCGGCTTTCATCCTTTAGATAATCCGCCGCGAAACGTCCACCCCGGGACGTTGCTTGCAACAACAATTCAAGCCAATATTCACCTGGTTCTTCGAGCTGTTCGATGGCGGAAACAAGCAGCGCCTCGACCGCTTGATATCCGGAGTCGGCCACCGGAAGGTTCACGCAAGCCAGGCGTCGTTCGGCAAAATATTCCAAGGCGACTTTGAGCGAACGCAAAGTCTGCAGCCTTTCGCGCAGCAAGGTCGAATAAGTCTGCTCGAACGGACTCTGCTGCCGTTGTTGCCAGGCATCCAAATCGGCTTCCGGTTCTTTCAGTGAGGCCTCAAAGCGGGTGGAAAGCTCGGCTTCCGGTGCGACCATGAACGAGGGCAGAAGCTTGGCCGCCTCAAGAAGCGCGGTGGTGATCCGAACCAGCCCGACATGCGATTCCTCAAGGTTGCCGTCGAGCAGCGCCAGGATTCGGTCCGCCATATGGAGGATGCGATGGTCGTGCGTGACAATAATCACTCCGCATCCTTGTTCCCGAGCCAGGGCTCGCAGGATTTCCATCACTTCCCGACCGGAATTCGCATCCAGGGAAGCGGTGGGTTCATCCGCCAGGACGACCTTGGGACGGCGGGCAAGCGCACGAGCGATGGCCACACGCTGCCGCTGTCCTCCCGAAAGGTGCGCCGACCGCTTGGCCAGATGCTGCTCCAACCCCACCGCCGTCAGAATCGCTTCCGCCCGCTGCAAACGTTCGGCTTTGGTGATCGGGAGGTGTGTGAGCGAAAGCTGCACGTTTTGCACCGAGGTGAGGGACTCCACCAAATTATGGGACTGAAAAATAAAACCAAACTGCTGACGGACGCGGCATCGCTCCTCCTCACTGGCCGTGCTGAGATCGGTCCCGAGCACTTTCAGGTAGCCTTCCTGGATCTCTCGGAGGCCGCCGATGAGGGTTAAAAAAGTGGTCTTTCCCGAACCAGATGGCCCGGTCACCATCACGATTTCTCCGGCTCGCACCTGCGCCCCGACTCCGTGCAGCACCTCGTTGCGGATTTCGCCGATGCCGTAGGAATACCGCAGATCTCTTGCGTCGATGAGGATCCCTTCGTCCAAATCTGGTTCCATTACGCGAAAACGTCGGCGGGATCGGCCTGTTTGAGCTTTTGAAGGGCCAAATAACCGGCGGCGAAACAAATCGCCATGGTCAAAATCATGGCCAGGAGAATCTGTGGGATGGACACGTTGAAGGGCATCCCGGTGATCATTCTCGAAAATTTCATGAGCAGCAGTGAAACCAGCAGCCCGGGCGGAAATCCAAGGAGTGAGAGAATGAAGCCCTGCTGCATCACGACCGCCGCTAGGTCACGATGGGAAAAGCCCATGGCTTTCAAGGTGGCGTATTCGCGAAGATGGTCCGCCACGTTGGTGAACAGAATCTGGTAGATGACGACCATTCCGACGATCAGCGAGACAATCAGCGAGACAGGAACAACATAGCCGACCGGGGTGAAAGTCCGGCAATAGGTGATTTCGTTCTCAATGAATTGATCGAAGGTGGTGCATTTGACATCCGAAGGCAGGGTGGCCGCGATTTGCGCCGCGACCGCTTTCGCGTCCGATCCGGGCTTCAGCCGCACCAGGCCGAGGGTGATTTTACCGTCCGTCTTGTAGGTGGCAAATCGCCTGAGATTGAGAAGGCTGGTCACGAAGGTGCCGCTGCAAAGAAAAGAGGAGCCGATCTTGAAGTCCCTTCCGACCCGCACGCGAGCGCCGTTCAAATAGCCATAAAAAGGATCGTGTGACTTCTTCAGTTCGGTAATTGGGCCGAAGCGTGCCTCAGCGGCTGAGTCGTAAAGGATCGCGTCTTGAACCCGAAGGTCCTCAAGATGATCAGCCATCATGCTCGGAAGAAACGGATCCTCCGAAGGGTCCACGGCAAGGATGATCCCGTCGACTCGTTTCTTGAGGGTGGGATGGGTCCAAAACCCAAAATCGAGCGTTACGCGGGCGGTGCTTTCCACAGCCGGGTTGGCGTAAACCATCGCCAGCCGTTCTTCGCGAAAGCTCGTGGTTTGCGCAATGTTCAGGTGATCGGGGCTGTATAAAACGATATCGGCTTTGAGGAATCGATAGGGTGCCACGACTCCTTCAAACAGGGCTCGGTATACGGCGAGTTGAAACAACGTGCTTAGAACGACAAAAATAATTCCGCAAATCGCGGCGAGCAAACGTTTGCCTTCAAAGACGAGTTGCAGCCACGCCAGGAACACATCGCCGGGCCAGATGAGGCGACGGATCAATGCCCAACTCATCGACAAGCTCCGACTTGGCAGCGGTTAAGAGGCCGACAGCGAATGGAAGGATTCATTCGGATGTCAGGAAACGAACCACCACCTGCGCGCCAGAATACGCGCTGGCCAATTCGGGCTGATCCAAGTCCACCGTTACGCGTAGCACCCAGTTATCCGAGGGTTCTTGCGGATTGAGGGAACGCAGGATGCTTCCCCTGGCCATCGGTTCGATCGCGCGGATCTTTCCCTTTAATGGTTTGGCCAACATATCGCCTGTCACTTCCGCCGGTTGCCCAACCTTCAGAAAGCGAACATTGCCCGAATAGACCTCGGCCTCGGCCCGCATGTGATCCACGTCGCCGATGGCCATCACGCCGTCGCTTTTTGGCATTTCGCCTGGCCACGTTTCGATGGAGAGCACCTGGCCATCGATCGGCGAACGGAGTTGGGTAATTGCCGCCAGGGCTTTGATGCGAGTGACTTCCGCTTCTGCTTTGGCCACGGCCGATTCGGCAATTCGCACATCTTCCGGGCGGACATGCTTCATTGCCTCCAGGTGTTTCCTGGCTTGATCCAATTGCCGTAGGGCGACATCCCGTCTGAGCCTGTTGGTATCGACTTCCTCGGACGAAACCGCGTTCTCATTCCCGAGCTTGATCCGCCGTTGGTAGAGATTGTTTTGGAGTTCACATTCCGCCTCCAAGCTCGAAACCAACGAGTTCTGAGCCTCCAACTCCGCAGGCTCCACGCCGGCCTTCGTTAAAGTGAGTCGATCTTTCGCCTCCTGCAGCGAAGCTTCTGCCGACTGGACCATTCCCTGCGCGATCTCGAAGTGAAAGGTCGTGGCCAAGACCTGGCCTTTGGTGACCCGGTCCCCTTCTTTCACCTCCAAAGTGCGAATCACCGGAGTCTCAGAGGTGAAAAGCGGCGCCTGGAGATAAATGATGTCGTCCCCGGGGAGCAGGCGACCAAGTGCCGAGATTGGCCGCTCCGAGACGTCGTCGGCCGGAAGCGCAGGGACGGGCGAAATCAGAATAGCTGCAACCAATGTGTAAAAACACCTCATGACAATTCTTCAGGCACCTCGGCCCTTTGAATATCATGGGGAAGAAGCTTTGCGAGGCATATCTGCAGGCAGAAATTGCGGGCTGAAAGCGCGGAGATTTTCACTGACTCCGCTCTCTATTTTTAGTTGGCTGGAGGGTGTTAAGATGGACGGATGACCGACTCAGCCGGACGCATTGACTTTAAAAACCGTTAAACCGTTTCTCCATATATGGTGCGCTCGTGAGTTATTTCCCAAACTCGAAACACAAGATCGAAGCCGGCCACGTCCGTAATATATGGGAGGTCTTCTCGCTTATCAAAGAACCGCTCGCCCAGGTGGCAGCGCAAATCTCCCAACAGGCTGCGGAGTTCGATCCTGCCATCGAGCCTTACGTCTCCAACGCGTCTGAGACGCATGGGAAACGGATCCGGCCGGCCTTGGTGCTCCTGACGGCGGGTGCTTTCGGCCCCATTGCGCCAGAGCATATCCGGATCGGCGTGATCCTTGAGATGATCCATTTGGCGACTCTGGTGCATGACGACAACATGGACGATGCGGACTTGGGCCAAGATCAGGCCAGGCCGAAAGCGCATTGGGGCAACGCCACGAGTATTTTATTCGGTGATTGCTTTTTTACCCGCGCGATCGAAATGAGCACTCAATTTGAGAGCTCTTACATTTGCCGCCGCGTGGTCTTGAGCGTGAAAGAGGTGTGTTCGGGCGAAATCATTCAAACCCAGCGCCGTTTTGATTTGAAACTGAAAGTCGACGACTACTTCAAAGTCATCGAAATGAAGCCGGCCGCGCTGTTCGCCACTGCGACGGAACTCGGCGCTCTTTTAGCCGGCGCGAGCCCCGAAGCGATAGAAGCGATGCGGGTTTACGGCACCAAACTGGGAATCGCCTGCCAGGTTTACGACGATTGTTTGGACATCGTCGGCAATGAAAAAGAGGCGGGAAAAAGCCTGCGCACGGATCTTAAGAAAGGGAAACTCACCCTCCCGTTGTTGAACTTGCTCGAGGCCTCGGACTCCAAAGAACGGGATAGGATCAGCGACATGATCCTGAAGGGCGACGAACCGGAATTCGACGAAATAGCGCAGTTGGTCCGCTCGGAAGGCGCGCTGCATCAGGCGTTGAAAACGGGCCGCTCCTTGGTGGCCTCGGCGCAATCGCAGCTCACCTGCCTGCCGGCCAATCCTTACAGTGAAGCGTTGGACGAAATCGGCCACGTGCTGATTTCACGGCTCAATCGATTCGACACCTAGTCTCCCGAGACATTGACTTCTGATAAAATCCCAACGGGTTTTCATCATTGAATCCGGGGTTGCCGCAACCGCAGGTTAGCGATCGACAAAGCCGCCAACGCTGACAAGCGTTGTTTCACTCTGCTCCCGTTCAGCATGCTAAACCGCCGATGAGCCTTGGCGCAAAAATTGGATTATTTATACTTTATCTAATAGGCGCATTCCTTTTAATTCTTGCGATTATATCCGCACAATGCGTCGTAAGTATTGGCAATATAAATCATTAGGCCCAGCAAGACGCGGCAGTCGATAGATGAGCGCACTGGTGCCGAATCCATAACCTGCTCAGTAAATTGAAAATGCAGGGTCACATAAAGGGTCAGTCCTATAATTTACTCCTTTTGGCTTCAGTAATAGGCCCCCAAAAAAAGCGGGGCGCTCTTTTCGTTTACGACGACCGGACCGACTTTTAGCCGGCCGATGCAGGGCGGGCGGTGGCTTCCAGGAAGGCCTCCCAGGCGAGGGTGGCACATTTGACGCGGGGGGGGAATTTGTGGACGGAGCCCATCACTTCCAGGCGCGGCCGCGCCGCGATGGCCGGGCTCGCCTCCCCTGTGATCGAGAATTTGCGGAAATCCTCCGCGAGCGTGCGGGCCGTTGCGACGGGCTGGCCGAGGACTTCGAGCGTGAGGATGGAAGCGGAGGCCGTGCAGATCGCGCAGGCGCTGCCGGTGAATTTTGCCTCCTTGATGGCGTCGTCGGCCACCGCGAGCTCGACCGTGATTTCGTCGCCGCACGTGGCGTTCACCCCTTCCGCACGATGGGTCGCGCCTTCCAGCGGGCCGAAGTTTCGCGGGCGGCGGGAGTGTTGCAGAATGACTTCCTGGTAGAGTTCGGCGTTCATGATCCGGTAAAGAATTTCACCGCTTCGCGGATGGCGGCGACTCCGCGGGCGACTTCGTCCGCGGTGTTGTAGAGGTAGAAACTCATCCGGCAGGACGAGGGCGCGCCGAGCTTGCGCATGAGCGGCTGGGCGCAGTGGTGGCCGGCCCGCACGGCGACGCCGCGTTCGTTCGCGAAGAAGGCAAGGTCGTGCGCGTGGACGTCTTCCACGTGGAAGGTGACGAGTCCGGCGCGGTGACCGTCCGGACCGAAGACGCGCACGCCGTCGATCTCGCGGAGGGCGGCCGCGGCTTGCGCGCCAAGGTGCTCGCAGTGCGCGGCGATGGCGGGGAGACCGACGGCGTCGAGGTAGTCCATCGCGGCGTGCAGGCCGGCGGCTTCGATGATCGCGGGCGTGCCGGCCTCGAACCGCGCCGGCGGCGGACGGAACGTCGCACCCGTGTAAGTGACGCGCGCGACCATCTCGCCGCCGAATTGCCAGGGCGGCATCGCCTCCAACAATTCGGCGCGGCCAAAGAGCAAGCCGATCCCGGTTGGCCCGGCCATCTTGTGGCCCGAGCAGACGAAGAAATCGCAGCCGAGCGCGGAGACGTTTACCGGCAGGTGTCCGGCGCTCTGCGCGCCGTCGATGACGGTCGTGACGCCGAACTCCCGGGCCAGGGCGCACAACTCCGCGACGGGCGAAATGACGCCGAGTGTGTTCGAGACGTGGGCGAAGGCGAAGAGGCGCGGACGGGCGGCGAGCAAGCGGCGGGCCGCGTCGAGATCGAGGGCGGCGCCGTTTTCCGTGACGGGCACGAAGGCCACCTGCGCGCCCTTGCGGCGGGCGAGTTCCAGCCACGGCACGAGGTTGCTATGGTGCTCCATCTCGGTGAGGAGAATCGTGTCGCCCGGGCGCACGTGGGTTTCGCCCCAGGTGTTCACGACGAGGTTGATGGCCTCGGTGGTGCCGCGGGTGAAGACAATGTCCTCCGGCTGCGACGCGCCGAGGAATTCCGCCGCCCGGCGGCGCGCGGCTTCGTAGGCGGCGGTCGCGCGTTCGCTCAGCTCGTGGATGCCGCGGTGGACGTTGGCGTATTCGTGCGCGGTGAATTCGGACAGGCGCGCGATCACGGCGCGGGGCTTTTGCGTGCTGGCGCCGTTGTCGAGATACGCAACGGGTTTGCCGCCGATCTCGACCTCGAGAAACGGAAAATCGGCGCGGAGCATTGCGGGATCGAGGGATGGGGCCTCACTCATCGCCGCAGTGTGTCATGCTTCGCCGCATCTGGCCATTTTGCTTCGCGTCATCGCGCTGACATTCCGAAAGCCCCATTCGCTTGACGTCGATCAAGCGTCGCGGGACTGCGCCAGGCTAGGATGACGCCATGCAAATCCTCGACGATCCTTCGTCCATGAATCACGCCCATCCCCAGCCCCTCGAGATGCGGGACATGCCGGTCGATCCGCTCGAGGTCTTTGGCGAGTGGTTCGAGGAGGCCTGCGCGTCCGGGATGCTGGAAGCCAACGCGATGAGCCTGGCCACCGCCGGCGCCAATGGCGCGGTGACGTGCCGCACGGTGCTGCTGAAGGCCTGGGACGAGCGCGGGTTCGTCTTTTTCACCAACTACACGAGCGAGAAGGCCCGGCAACTCGCCGAGAATCCGCAGGTGGCGCTGCTCTTCCCGTGGCTGCCGCTGGGACGGCAGATCGAGATCACGGGCCGTGCGGAAAAAATTTCGACGGCCGAATCGCTCGCGTATTTCGTGAAGCGGCCGTTCAAGAGCCAGGTGGGCGCGTGGGTCTCGACGCAAAGCGCGGTCGTGACGTCACGCGCGCTGCTCGAGGCGAAGTTCGACCAGATGCTGCGGAAATTCCGCGACGGACGCGTGCCGTTGCCGGACGCCTGGGGCGGCTACCGCGTGGCGCCGGAGACGATCGAATTCTGGCAAAGCGGCGAGCACCGACTGCACGACCGCATTCACTATCGCCGCAGCTATCACGGCGATTGGCGGCGGCAGCGGCTGCAACCGTAGCGTCAATCCAGGTTCGACAATTGCCAACCCAGGGAGGGACCTGTTCCTTTTCCGCCGTGATCGTGACGGAAGACAATCCCCTCCCCGTCATGAATGCGTTTCCTCCGACTCTTTCCGAAGAATCACCCGTCGCGCCGGCCTGCGAGCATCTTCGGGCGGTTTCCAGCGCCCATCGGCTGCGACTGCACACGGTCCTCGTGCCGCTGGATTGCAGCGACCGCTCGCAGCCGCTACTGGCCGGCGCCCTGTCCGTCGCCCGGCGGCTCGATGCCGATCTCGTGCTGCTCCATGTCCACGACGCCCCGCACGAAGCGCCCGCCCACACGACGCCGCAGCAGCTCGATGAATGGGAATCCGCGCTCCACGCCGCGGCCCAGGCCCGGCTGCGTGAAACGGTGCGGGAGTTCGGCAACGATCGCCGCGTGCGCAACGCCCGGCTGCTCACGGTCACAGGTTGCCCCGAGCGGGCGATTTGCGAGGCGGCCAACGAGATTGGCGCGGATTTGATTCTCGTTGCGACGCATGGCCGGTGCGGATTCGAGCACCTGTTTTTCGGGAGCAAGGCCGAGTGGATCGTGCGGCACGCGCCATGCCCGGTGCTGGTGATTCCTATGCGAGACGTGGACTGAAATCGGTCCGTATTTCGGCCGGAGCCTTGACCCACGTCAATGCATTCGGTTGCGCCAAAACCACAAGATGCAGGCAATGCACGGCGCGACCCCACAACCTGTAGCAAACACCGTCGATCCCGTCTCCTCCCTGAACGAATACCTCGACCGACGCGACTGGCGGGTGAATGCGAATGCGAACCAGGGTTATTCGCTCGGCGGGATGATCCTCAACGTGGGCGGCAAGCTCACGGCGAACTACTGGCTCGACCACGTCTATCCCGAGGCCGTCGCGCGGGCGCATCGCGAGGGCGACTACCACCTCCACGATCTCGACATGCTGGCGGGATATTGCGCGGGTTGGTCGCTGCGAATGCTCCTCGCGGAAGGCTTCAACGGCGTCGCGAACAAGGTCGAATCGGGCCCGCCGCGCCACTTGCGCACCGCGCTCGGGCAGATGGTGAATTTTCTGGGCACTCTACAAAACGAATGGGCGGGCGCGCAGGCGTTCAGCTCGGTGGATACGTATCTCGCGCCGTTCGTGCGGGTGGACGGGCTGGACGAGGAGGCCGTGCGTCAGAACCTGCAGGAGTTCGTCTTCAACCTGAACGTCCCCTCGCGCTGGGGCACGCAGACGCCATTCACGAATCTCACCTTCGATTGGGTCTGCCCCGAGGATCTGCGGCACCAGCATCCGCTCATCGGCGGGGAGCCCGCGCCGTTCGTCTATGGCGACCTCGGCGTGGAAATGCGGCGGATCAACCGCGCGTTCCTCCAGGTGATGACGGCCGGCGACGCGCGCCAGCGGGCGTTCACGTTTCCGATCCCAACCTACAACATCACGGCGGATTTTCCGTGGGAGAGCGACACGGCGGATTTGCTCTTCGAGGTGACCGCGAAATACGGCCTGCCCTATTTCCAGAATTTCCTGAACTCCGACCTGCAGCCGGGCATGGTGCGCTCGATGTGCTGCCGGCTGCAGCTCGATTTGCGCGAGCTATTGAAGCGCGGCAACGGGCTCTTCGGCTCGGCGGAGCAAACCGGATCGCTCGGCGTCGTCACGATCAATACCGCGCGACTCGGCCATCTTCACGCGGGTGACGAGGCCGGGCTGTTCGCGCGATTCGATGCGTTGATCGATCTCGCGAAGGAGAGCCTCGAGATCAAGCGCGGCGTCATCCAGGAGCAGATGGATCGCGGGCTCTATCCCTACACGCGCCGCTACCTTGGCACGTTGCGGAATCATTTTTCGACCATCGGCCTCAACGGCGTGAACGAATGCATCCGCAATTTCACGGCGGACGCCGAGAGCATCGCGACGCCGTGGGGCCGGGAATTTGCACTGCGCCTGCTCGACCACGCGAGGGCGCGCATCGCGGCCTGCCAGCAGGAAACCGGCCACCTTTACAATCTCGAAGCCACGCCGGCCGAGGGCACGACGTATCGATTCGCGCGCGTCGATCGGGCGCGGCATCCGGGCATCCTCCAGGCCGGCACGCCCGAGGCGCCGTATTACACGAACTCCACGCAGCTGCCGGTCGGCACGACGGACGATCCCTTCGAGGCGCTCGAGCACCAGGAGGAGCTGCAATCCCGCTACACCGGCGGCACCGTCTTCCACCTCTATCTGCCGGAGCGGATTTCCACCGCGCGCGCCTGCCGCGAGCTCGTGCGGCGCGTGCTCGGGCCGTTTCGTATCCCGTATCGCACGATCACGCCGACGTTCTCGATCTGCGCGACGCATGGCTACCTGCCGGGCGCGCAGCGATTCTGCCCGCGCTGCGACGCGGAACGCCTGGCCAAAAAACGCGCGGCGCGCAT
>Ga0157374_10000868_pt1 | contig 26417 bp, 22 predicted proteins | sample M25metaG_FD_115308 | JGI IMG/M metagenome (GOLD analysis project Ga0157374, IMG submission 115308) | Miscanthus rhizosphere microbial communities from Kellogg Biological Station, Michigan, USA - M2-5 metaG | ecosystem: Host-associated > Plants > Roots > Rhizosphere > Soil | place: USA: Michigan... | reverse complement strand
GCCTGTTCCTGGTCTGATTGCGATGAATTTAAAAAAGCAGCTGGTATTCCATTCACATTCAGGCTGTCAACCTGGTCCTTCATCAGCGCGATCAGCGGGGATATCACGATGGTCAAACCATCCATTAACACGGCAGGCAGTTGGTAGCATAATGATTTACCGCCGCCGGTAGGCATAAGCGCTAAAAAATCTTTGCCGCTGAGGACATGTTCGATACTGGCTTGCTGCTGATGCCGGAACTCATCATAGCCAAAATACTTTTGAAGTGCTTCTATAGGTTTCATTTTTGATAAAAGGTTTAGGTTATGCAAATGTGCATAAATTTAATAATAATCAATAACAAAATACTAATTTTTTTAGTATGCTGATGCGCTTGTTTTATCTGTGAAGCTCCATGCTGGGTAAAACATTGAATATTTATTTTTAGCTTAGCTAATACATATGCTGAAAAAAATACTCTTCTCCATTGTTTTTCTAAGCTGGTCGCTGATGCTTTTTGGGCAGATCCAGTCGCCTTCCGGGTTTTTGGGTTATAAATTAGGTTCGCAATTTACACCGCATGCACATATTGCCGAGTATTTCCATTACGTAGCCGACAACTCAAAAAACGTAAAGCTGCTGCAATATGGTACCACGAACGAGGGCAGGCCGTTGCTGGCCATGTTTATCGCCTCGGATGAAAATATCGTCCGGCTGGAAGAGATCAGGCAGCATAATCTTTCACTGACCGGCCTGGGCGATAGCAGCCGCAATATGAAGGATGCGCCCGTGATCGTTTGGCTCAGCTACAACGTTCATGGCAACGAGCCAAGCTCGAGCGAAGCATCCATGCAGGCGCTTTATAACCTGCTCGATCCCGCAAATACGCAGGCCAGGCAGTGGCTGAAAAATACGGTAGTTGTTATCGACCCTTGCCTGAACCCCGATGGGCGGGAACGTTATATCAATTATTATCGTTCGGTTGCGGGCGCTGCTCCAAATGCCGACCCGGCTGCACGCGAGCATAATGAACCATGGCCAAGCGGGCGCGTGAACCATTATTATTACGACCTGAACCGCGACTGGGCCTGGCAAACGCAAAAGGAAACACAGGCGCGTGTGCGTTTATTCAACCGGTGGCTGCCGCAAATACATGTCGATTTTCATGAGCAGGGCTATAATGCACCCTATTATTTCGCGCCGGCTGCGGAACCTTTTCATCATGATATCACATCGTGGCAGCGCGAATTTCAGACCATCATCGGGAAGAATAATGCTAAATATTTCGACCAGCACGGCTGGCTGTACTATACCCGTGAAATATATGACCTGCTGTACCCGTCCTACGGGGATACTTACCCTATCTACAATGGTTCTATAGGAATGACCTACGAACAGGGCGGCATCGGCGCCGGCCTGGCTATTGCGCTGCGCAGCGGAGATACATTGACACTGGTTGACCGTATCGCGCACCATGTGTCGAACAGTATGAGCACGATAGAGACCGCCTCTGCGAATGGAGCTAAGGCGCTGGAGGAATTCAAAAAATATTACGATGACGGCCGTAATAATCCCCCCGGTGAATACAAAACCTATGTGATCAAAAATGATAACCCTGATAAAGTGGTCCTGCTTGGTGCTTTGCTGCACCGGAACGGGATACAATACGGAAATGGCGTAAAGACTACCGCCATCGGGTACAATTATGTGACCGGGAAAACCGGGCAGGTAGATATCGAAAAAGAGGATATCATTGTCAGTGCGTATCAGCCCAAGGCCGTTTTGACCAATGTACTGCTGGAGCCCAAAACTTTCGTGGCTGATTCTAACACCTATGATATTACAGCCTGGGCATTGCCCTATGCATACGGCGTTCAGGCGTATGGCCTGAAGGAAAAGATCAGCCCGGCGACGATGATCCGCGCCCATGCGGAATCCGCTGTTGTTCAACCGGCGGGCGATCAGCATTTTTATGCTTACGTATGCCCATGGCAATCCATATATGATGTGAAGTTTTTGGCGGCTTTATGGAAAAAGCATATCAAAATACGTGTCACCGAAACACCGTTTGAAGCAGCAGGCCGGAAATTCCCTGCAGGTTCGCTCATTATTCCGCAGGCAGGTAATAATATACCGGACTTTGATAGGGTAGTGGATAAACTGGCCGCCGAATGCGGCCGGCACCTTACTCCGCTGAATACCGGCTTTTCGGATAAGGGCGCCGACCTGGGTTCCAGCTCGGTGAAATTCCTGCATGCGCCGCGTGTGATGCTGGTGAGCGGCGAAGGCACATCCGCAGAAGCTATGGGCGAGATATGGTTCTATTTTGAAAAAGAAATAGGGTATCCTATCACCTTGGTGCGATATAATAATATAAGCCGCATTAAATGGAGCGACTATGACGTTGCCATATTCCCGGATGGGGATTACGATGACCTGCCCGCTGATAAATTGCAGAATTGGATAAGCGAGGGCGGCAGGCTTATTGCCATGCAAAACACCATTTCACAATTGGTAGGCAAGAAAGGCTTTTCAATTAAGAATGTGCCCGACAATAAAAAGGATAAAAGCGATACTTCAGCCAATAAGGATGACCTGGTGAAATCTTATGCCGACCGTGATCACGAAGCGGTCCGCTCCAACGTGCCCGGGGCCATATTTAAGGTAGAGATGGACAACACGCACCCGTTGGGTTTCGGGATGGATAAATATTACTTCACCCTAAAGCTTGACGATGTTTTATATAACTACCTCGGCGATAACGGCTGGAATGTAGGTGTCGTGAAGAAAAATAGTTATGTGGAAGGGTTCGTAGGCGAAAAAGCAAAGGAAAAGATCAAAAACGGGTTGTTATTCGGTGTTCAATCGCTGGGCCGCGGTTCGGTAGTTTATTTAGTGGACGACCCGCTGTTCCGCAGTTTTTGGCAAAACGGGAAATTGCTGTTTAGCAATGCCGTGTTTATGGTAGGACAATAATTCAGTTTGCAGTTATCAGTGGGCAGTTTGCAGTACTGATTTAATGGCTAACTGCAAACCGCCCACTGCCAACTTAGTTACCACCCTTTGCCCTTTGATTCAACTCATCGGCGCCGGTTTGATGCTGGCGGGCTTTGATCTTATTGTTACCGAAATTGTAAGTCAAAGTCAGCCTGGTGATGCGTGTTTCCCGTTTTTGGCGGATGTCCAGGTCGTTATCAGCATAATTGCTGGTTACGTCGTTACGGCGGGTATTGAACATATCGCTCATGGAAAGCTTGATGTTGGCTTTCTTGTTAGCAAACGAGTGGCTGATACCACCGTCAACCGAATATTGCGGTTTTACATAAAACAGTGCATAAGTGAGGGCCGACTGGTAATTGCCTGTCAATTCAGCCTTCCATCCCTTTACCGGGGTAAAGGTTTGCGTTGTCCTGAACTGGTATGCGGCGCGTCCGGCGTCCAGGTTTCTGCCTTCCAGACCATTCGATTTGAAGGCCAGGTAGAAACCAGTTGCATTCACGTTACCTTCCCACCACTTAGTGATGGTATAAGGTGTGTAGATATTGACGTTATAGCTATTTTGTTCCTCCAGGTTGCCATTGGTTACGAAGGATACTTTGGTAGCAGGGTCGGTACCCGGTAATTCAGCGATCACATCGGTGGTATGGCTATAGCCCAGTGTAACATTCAGGCTCTTATTATAGGTATAGCTCAACTCGAAATTGTTGGTATACTGTGGTGTCAGGTAAGGGTTACCTTTTTGGTAAGTATATGGGTCGAGGCGATAAACGAACGGATTCAGGTTATCGTACTGCGGACGATCAATACGGCGACCGTAAGAAAAGCTCATTTCGTTCTTATCATTAAAGGTATGATTGACGAAGAAGGTTGGGAACAGGTTAAAATAATGGCGTGGGATGCTTTTTACCACATTCATCGAATCGCCCACGGCGGAAGACCTGGTGTATTCGCCGCGTAAACCAAGCTGTACGGACGTGTTTTTATATTCCTTGCTGAAGTTGACATAACCTGCATCGATCTTTTCATCATATACAAAGTGATTAGCGCTTGTATAATTCCCGTTCTGTACTACCGACTGCATCAGGTTGTTATCAGCTTTCACATCGCTTAATTTAAAACCCAGGTCCATCTTAACCGACTTAGTTAAGGGGTTGGTATAATCTACTTTAGCGGTTTTGATATCGATATTGGTTGGTGTGATGTTACCCAGGAACGCCGAGTTATAGGGTGTGCTATTGCCCGGCAGGAAGAAATCGGTCATGTACCGTGCATCCGCATTGTTCCTGAACCTGGAATAATCCAGATCGGCGCTGATCTGCTGACCAGCGGTGTCTATTTTCCAGGTGTCGTTCAGGTTCACCGCAAAATTGTTGTCGGTTTGGTGAATTCTTGAAATTGTGCGTAATGAAGAATCTACCTGGGTGTAGTTAGGGCCTATAAATGTGGTGTTATCATTCGCATCCTCTTCGCCATGGAAATGGCCATTGATCAGGAAGCCGATGGTGTTCTTTGATGATAGATCATAATCGGCGCCTAAGCGGAAACTGTTGTTATGATCCGATTCTTTGAACGGGCTGAACTGGTTGAAGTAAGTGTGGTTGCCCGCTGTATCCGTAACCCCGCGTTTGATATCGATATCCTGGCCGCGTTTGTTATCGTTATGGCTGAAAGAACCGAAGATATTCAGGTTGCCTTCCTTATGGTTCAGCTGTATGGTTTCGTTATCCTTGCCATATTCGCCATAACCCGCGCCAAGCGTAATGCTGCCGTTAGTGCCAACCTGTTTATTTTTTTTCAGCTTGATGTTGATAATGCCCGAATTACCGGCAGCGTCATATTTGGCCGATGGGTTGGTAATGATCTCGATAGCGGAAATGGTGTTGCCATCGGTTGATCGCAGCAATTGGGCCAATTGGGCCGATGTCAGGTAAGTAAGCTTATCATTGAGCATTACCGTTACACCCTGTTTGCCTTTCAGGCTGATGTTATCATCCTTATCCACGCTCACACCCGGTGCCCGCTCCAGTATATCCATTGCCGAATTGCCTGCGGCCAGTACGCTGCCTTCTACATTCATCACTGTGCGGTCCAGTTTGCGTTCTATCAAAGGTTTTGCTGCGGTGATATTTACTGTGCTTAAGCTTTTAGTGCTGGGCTGTAAAACCATTTTAGGTAATGTAACGGCCTCTGAACCTTTATCAATACTGAAAGGCTTGGTAACAGCTTTCTCGTAGCCAATGGGGGTGGCCTTTACAATGTATTGGCCATCTTTAATGTGATCAAAAGTAAATACGCCCTGCTCATTGCTGATGACGCCTTTTACTAAGCTCGAATCTTTTGCGTTCAGCAGGCTGGTAGATGCAAACATCATGGGTTTGCCCTGCTCGTCGAGCAAAGTGCCCGAAACGCTGCCTTCGGCTTTCGGCCCCTGGGCGAACGATGCTCCTGCGGCGAATATCAGCAGCAGGATAGTATAATATATTTTACGGATGGTTGCTTTCATGTTGTTTGTTTTATAAATGTTTGGGCAATACAAGTCCCGTCAGGGTATTACCCTTGTTTTTTGGTTCTAAATAAGTTGGATCAGACGTTGCCTTCCGGCAAAAAGCGGAAGCGGTTAGATAATAGTATTTGTCTCAATATGCATAGTAGTTCTCCTGTTCTTGTGATATTAAGATGCAGGTTTGGTGCCAATGGTTACAGCCAGTTTCCGGCTTTTCGGCCAAAAGTGATTTTCACACAGGTGAACGCCCGGTTTTTGTCGGTGAACGTTATTTGATGCTCTTTAACAATGGCGCTACACGACATATAACATCCCTGAAGAATGAAAACCCGTCGATATTTAGCCTGGTTTGTCTAAGTGCTTTTTCATGTCCCTCATTATTTTTATTCAAAGGAACATCGAAAGGCTGTGCCGGCGAAAATCTTTTGACTACCGGTCTCATTTCGTTGACCACAGGATGTTTTATTGCAGGCGCAATGGCAGGCCGGGCACGATGAGCAAAATAAAAGACATACATAAACCCGCAGAGCAGGAGCAGGCTTATGTATGTCGAAGGCATCTTCATCGGAATAGTTTTTTCAATGATGATTTAGAGATCATGAGCGCTTTTATTCTTTCGAAAAGCCGGCTCATGATATTTTTCATTTTACCCTGATCTTTGAACTGTCGACGGGTAAGTGCTTCCTTATTATGGTATCAGTAACCAAAGTATCCACTTTACACTCCAATCCGCCTTCGGTCATTACAAAGGTTGCATTGGTTACCTTATTATGATCAAGCTTATTTAGCTCGTTGCAATCATAAATGCCTATGCCGCATATACGGTCGACATTATGATCGACCACCACTTTGGCATGCAGCGGCAGCTTCAATGTCAGGAATAATTCTTCATCATGCCACAGGTCATCATTTTTAGCATAAAAGCGTTCATCGAACTTCAGCAAGCTGTCCTGCTGCGTAAATATGTATTTGATATTGCGCGAGTTGGTTAGCGCATCATCATAATAACGGCCGCGTGCATGGTATTGCTTTATCAGCACAGGTGTGGCTACGTCACTTTTTTCAATGGTCAGCCCAACACGCTGGTGATAGTGGTCGAAATCGTTATCCTCGTCGTCTGTGATCTTCATGTTCGGGGCAAGCGCCTTGATGTTCAGGCGTGCGCTGTCTTCAGCAGTGAAGTATTTCAGATCGTTAAGTGTTAAATAATACGTATTATCTTTTGCCGGCTTCAGGGTGATGGTCTCGCTGTAGCTTGCAGACGTACGGTACTCGGCAGCTATGCCTATTGAGTAATATACAAATACGCCAATAGCACATAACCATATCACCAACGCGGTAGTACCCGTAGACCTGTTGATTGAGCCAACATTGAATATACCTTTAAATACCAGCAGCACGATACACAATAGCGGAATAAATGCCATCAGGAATGCAGCCGTGAATATCAGGTTTGCATGGTGGTGCTGCAGCAGCGTATACGGCAGGTTGTGGAATGGTTCAAAACGGCCCACACTTAATAACGCCACAAAACCTACAATAGTGAACACCATAAAGCCAACACAGGTGAGCAGTATAGCAACGCCTATGAATTTCAGAAAGTACCTGGCTGCGCCTTTAACAAAATTTCCCAGGTGGTCGCCAAAGTCGCCGGCAAAATCGCGGGCCTTGTAAGCAAATGGACGAGCCTCGTTATGAAAGTTGGAAAGGTTTTGTTTCATGCCGGCCATTTCCTGCTCAAAGTTTCTCCTGAAACCTTCCAGGTTTTGCTTTTCGCCGCGCATGGCCATCCTGTCGGCACGGGTAACTGCTTTTGGGATAACGATCCATAATATAATATATAGTATAATGCCTGCACCGCCGGCAAATACAATGAGCGCGAAAGCGAGCCGTATCCATACAGGATTAATATCAAAATAATTAGCTATGCCCGAGCATACTCCTGATACCAGGCGGTTGTCCGGGTCGCGGAAAAGACGGCGGGTTGCACCTGTATTATAATAGGTATCGGCAAACGACGGCTCGGTGTCCTGCTCAGAGCGTTCGAAATCGGCTACGGTGCCCATCTGGCCTATCACCGCGTTCACGTCCTGCTCTATGATCACCTGCTTGCCGTCGCGGGCCAGCAGTTCGTTAAACATTTCAGCAATACGGTTCTCGATATCGGTGGTTATTTCCAGGCTGTCGGCCGAATTCATAAAATGACGTTTTACATCCGTCATGTAATTTTTTAATACTTCGTAGGCATCCTCTTCGATGTGGAACACGATGCCGTTTATGTTTATGATAATTGTTTTGTTCATGATCTTTGTTTCTTTAATGTCATTGGTAATTAGTAATTAGGCATTGGTCATTAAAACTTTAACCTTTATCCTTTTACCTTTCACTTCCATCTTTCACCTTTCTCTCACCTATGGAGGTTTGTACGGCAAACGCCAGCTCATGCCAGGTTTTATCCAATTGTTCCAAAACCTTGCGGCCCTCGTCTGAAAGCACATAATACTTTCTCGGCGGGCCCGAGGTCGACTCGACCCAGTTGTAACTGAGCAGTCCGTTATTCTTTAATCGGGTTAAGAGGGGATACAATGTTCCCTCAACCACGAGCAACTGGGCCTTTTTCAGCTCGGCTATAATATCCGAAGCGTATATTTCGCCCTTTGCTATAATGGAAAGTATGCAATATTCCAAAACACCCTTCCTCATTTGGGTTTGTGTATTCTCAACAATCATACAACAAAGATATATGTTTTAAATTGTATTATTCAATACATAGTACTAAAATTATTAACTTTTCTTGCAAAAAGCACCTTTTTTCGAAAAAATTGCCCTTTTTGTAAGATTTTATTTGACTTTTTAATATTGTAACACTACTTTTATCTTTAATTAACTATTAACTGATCTTATTATTAACGAAATGAAAAAACTTCTACTAGTAAGTTTGTGCCTTCTGATGTTATGCGTAACACAGGTTTTTGCACAAAACCGTACTATAACAGGTACGGTTACGGCCAAGGATGACGGCCTTCCCATTCCGGGAGCGACAGTAAAGGTAAAGGGGACTACTAACGCCACTGTGACGAACAGTGTGGGTAAGTATAGTCTTTCGGTACCAAGCGGCGCTTCCATAGTAATTTCCTTCGTAGGTTATGAAACCACAACTGTTGCTACAGGTACTCAGACCACTGTAAATGTGTCTCTAGGCACGTCGGCCAACCAGTTGGGCGAAGTTGTAGTAACGACATCATTGGGTATCAAACACTCATCGAAGGAATTAGGTTACGCGGCGCAAACCATTACTCCGAAAGAACTTACGCAAACAGCAGTTACCAACGTAGCCCAGGGCTTAACCGGTAAAGTAGCAGGTTTGGGTACGTTTACACTGAGCAACGGTGTTGACCCGCAGATCGCGGTAAATCTTCGTGGTAACCGTTCCATTTTGGGTAATAACAACGCGCTGATCGTTGTTGACGGGGTTCCGGTACCAGGCCAGACTATTGGCGCTATCAACCCTGACGACATCGCCGACGTTACTATCCTGAAAGGTGCAGGTTCTGCAGCGCTTTACGGTTCTGAAGCATCAAACGGTGCAATCCTGATCACCACCAAGCGCGGTACTACTGACAGTAAGCCAATTATTAAATACGAAAATTCGTTCCAGGCTGAAAAGGTAGCTTTCTATCCTAAGCTGCAAAACGGTTATGGTATGTATGGCGGTGAGACCAATTATCTTGACCCATTGACCGGTTTCGCACAGTATGTTCCATACGAAAACCAGTTGTACGGACCTCCGTTCAACGGCGCTACCGTACAGGTAGGTGCTCCTTTGGACAGCGCAGGCGGCAGGGTGATCACTGCTAAATATGCAGCATTGTCACATAACCCTATCCAGGATTTCTTCCAAACAGGCTATACTGAACAAAATTCAATTTCTTATCAGCAGGGTGATAACAAGAACTCGATCTACCTTTCGGCGCAAAACGCACACCGAACCACGGTAGTTCCGCTTGATAAGAACGTAAAAGACGCATTTTCAATCAGGGGCCACCGTACTTATGGTGCGTTCTCTGTCGACTTCTCGGTTGGTTATACCAAAACTGATGTTAGCACCTATATGGCTAACAATAACAACCTTGGCATACCGGGCAGCTTTGTTACCAACGCAGGTGCAAACGACCTTTATTCGTCTATATTGCAATGGCCTGCTTTCCTGCCCATCAAAAATTATTCAAACCCGGATTCTGACATAGCTAACGTGAGCAACTTCTATGATGCTTACGCTATTAACCCTTACTGGATCTTGAACCACGCCAGGGATAACTATACCAGGGACCAGGTACTGTCGCAGGTTAAATTGCAGGTAGATCCGTTGGACTGGCTGACCGCTAGCTACCAGATCTCGAACAACTTTGGTGTTTTCAACGAAAGGATGACCAAGCAGGAAGCTGACTTTACCCAATACGGTATCAATGACTACTGGGGTGCAGGTAACTACCAGTCAGGTTTCGCTTCCGGCAAATCACTGGGCAGTGTATATGACCTTTACTCTTACGGCGATGGTACCTGGACAGGCAGCAACCGTATAGAAGGTGACGCAGTGATCAGCTTACACCATAATTTCTTTAAAGATATCAAGGCTAACCTGATCGTTGGTAATACCATCTGGCAAAAATATGATAAGAGCATGTGGTCTGGCAGCAACCAGTTGCTGATCAAGGATCTTTATAACGAAGCTTATATAGGCGGCCAGATACAAGGCCAGGAATTTTCTGGTGTTGTTAGGCAAATCGCTTATTTTGGTGATTTGAGTTTGAGCTACAAAGGCTGGATGACCTTAGAAGGTACATTCAGGAACGAGGACGACTCGCGCCTTTCAAAAGCAAACCGTTCATTCAACTATCCATCTGTTAAATTGTCCTTTATCCCTACGGATGCGCTGCCTTTCCTGAAGGACAACAAATATTTGAATTATTTGCAGTTGCGTGCCGGTGTCAGCCAGGTTGGTAACATCAACGTAGGTGCATACACTATCCAGAACATCAATGTACTGGCCGGCGGTTTCCCTTACGGTTCACTCGGTGGTTTGCAGGCAAGCACTACCAGCTTCAGCCCAAGCCTGAAGCCTGAGCTTACCCGCGAAATCGAGTTGGGCTTCCAGGCGGCTTTCTTCAACAATCGTTTGAATATCGACTATACCTGGTATAGGCAGAACGACAAAAACCAGACTCTGACGATCGGTACTTCAATAACAACCGGTTACAACCAGTCTCTGATCAACGTTGGTGAAACGGAATCAACCGGTAACGAAGTTACACTTACAGGCCAGATCCTGACCAAGGCCCAAAATCATTTTGGATTTAGCATAGGTGTTAACTTCGCGAAGAACGAAGGTAAATTGCTTTCACTGCTGCCGGGTGTAAATTCACTCCAAATAGCCGGTAACGAATTTGCCGTTGTTGGCAAGCCGTTCCCATGGCTGGAAGGTTCCGACTTCGTTCGTGATCCGCAGGGACACGTTGTTGTTAGCGCAACCACTGGTTATCCAACAACTGACCAAACTAAACTTGCGCAGTTCGGCAGAACTACACCTGAGTACATCATAGGTATAACCCCAAATTTAAGCTACAAATTTGTAACGTTGAGCGCGGTGTTTGAATATCGCGGTGGCGACGTAGTTTACGATGCCTTGGGTGGTACAATGACCTTTGCCGGTTCTTCGGCTCTAACTGCTGAAGCAGGCCGCCAGGTATTCGTTTATCCAAACTCGGTTATTCAAACCTCTCCGGGTGTATATGTTAAAAATACTAACGTAACAGTTGCTAACGGTAACTACGGTTTCTGGCAAGGTTCTGCCTTCCCAGGCACTGTGAGCCCGTATGTAACCAGCGGTGCATTCTGGAAATTAAGGGAAGTAAACCTGTCCTTCAATCTTGATCAATTCATCAAGCAAACGAAGTTCATCAAAGGGGCAACTTTTGCTCTGACAGGTCGCAACCTGTTCATTTGGGTTCCAAAAACCAATATCTGGACAGACCCCGAGTTTTCAGACACCAGTGCTACCTCCAATACTCGCGGTGTTAACGACGCGAACATATTGCCAGGTACCCGCATATTCGGCGCTGACCTTAAATTAACTTTTTAATACATAAAGAAATGAAAAAATTTGTTTTAATCGCAGCAGCATTCATCGTTACAGGAATAGCTGGCTGTAAGAAAGATTACCTCAGTCAGGAGGTAAACCCAAACAACCCTTCGGGGGCAAGTTTGCCGTTGCTTTTAGCCGGTGCACTGAACAACTCGACCAATATCGTATCTACCGGTTACCCTGGTTATATGGTATGGGCCGGATATGCTACCACTAGCGGTAACTACGTGCCAAACGCCACGATCAACCAATACCAGATCACCAATACCAGCTTCAATGGTACCTGGACCAGCTGGTACGCAACGCTGGCAAACTTTAACAACATCCAGGCAGCAGCATCGAAAGATGCGAGCCAGGCAAATTTCCAGGCGATCGCAATGATCATGAAAGCTTACGGTTTTCAACACCTGGTTGACCAGTTTGGCGATGTGCCATACACCCAGGCGTTCCAACCCTCAACTATCCTGTTCCCTGCTTATGATAAAGGATCGGATATTTATGAGGACCTGGGCAAGCAATTGGATGCTGCTATCGCTTTGATACACGCTAACGGCAGTGCGGTTAGTCCCGGTGCTTCGGACATCGTTTTCGCTGGAAACATGACCGGCTGGCTTAAGTTTGCTAACTCACTGAAACTTCGTCTTGCCTTGCGCGTAAGCGGTACTCCTGCTGCTCCGAAGACTGATCCGTTGATCACCGATTTGGCATCGACAGCCGCTGACGGTTACCTGGATGGTACAACCGAAGCTATCGCTAATCCTGGCTATCAGAACCTGGCAGGCAAGCAAAACCCTATCTACGGTGGTTTTGGATTGGATGCTAACGGAAACCCTGGCGGTACCGGTGTATATTACAGGGCAAATGCTTTTGAAGTGAATTTGTTGAACTCGGACAATGATCCACGCGCTACAGCGATCTTCAATTTGGTTCCGCCTCCGGGATCACCTGCCGGCACACCTGCTACCATCGTTCGCGGTAACATATTTGGCGATAATTCATCGAATAACTTAACAAACAATTATACCAGCACATTCTCCGGTCCGGGCATTACAAAATCATCCAGCCAGGGACAGCCATTGTTCCTTGGTTCTGAATCATTGTTCCTGCAGGCTGAAGCAGCAAACCGTGGTCTTACAGGCGGTGATGCACAGGCACTTTATGAAGCCGGTATTACCGCTTCATTTAAGGAACTGGGCTTAACTGCTGCACAAGCGGCTACTTACTATGGCCAGGCAATAAACGGTGTAAGCTGGGCTGCTTCAACAGATAAAGAAGCTGCTATCATCACCCAAAAATGGATCGCACTTTCGGGTAATTTCCCGTTTGAAGGCTGGAATGAGTTCCGCAGGACAGGTTATCCTAATGTACCGTCGTCAATAGACCCGGCTAAGGTTTTAACAAATACACCGTACCGCGTGCTTTACCCGCTTAGCGAGTTGACCACCAATACAGCGAATTTGGCTAAAGAAGGCAATATAGATGTCTCCACCAGCAAAATATTCTGTATGAAATAATTAAATTTAAAAAGACAATGAAAAAGAGAATATATTTTGTAACCGCTATCCTCGCCACCGTGGCCGCGCTTAATTTAAGCTCGTGCCTAAAGGACGACTCGAGGTTTATTGACTTTGCCTCGTCGGGAACGACGGTCAACTTCCCGCTGGGTGGCCTTAGCCATTTCGGCGCTGACGCGGTGACCGACGCAGGTGATACCATCGTGAAGCAATTTGCTATCGATGTGGCCTCGCCAAAGGTGCCAACTTCGGCAACCGATGTTACCATCGCCGTTGATAACACCATCATTGATGCCTATAACCCGGGCAGCGCAGTTCAGTACGATCCGATGCCTGACGGCTCGTTTGTATTGAGCGCTACCAAGGTAACCATCCCTGCCGGCCAGCGTGTAGGCGTTGTAACCGTAACGTTCTACAAGGGCCTGCTCGATCCGTCAAAAAGCTATATGCTTCCGATCAAGATCGTTAGCGGCACAGGCGCTACTGTAAGCGGTAACTATGGCATACACTATTACCACTTTATTGGTAACGACTTTGCAGGTTTGTATACGTGGACCTATACCAGGTGGCAAAATGGCACCGGTACCGGTACACCATTGATTGACCATGCGGTTACGCCAAATACGCCGGTAAACCCTATAACTCCAAGCATTTTCGAAATGGAGACGGGTTATAACTCCAACCACGTTGATTACGAAGTAACGTTTACAAAGACCGGCCCTGGTACTTATACCAATTGGGCGGTTACTTTTGACCCTGCTACAGTATCTGCAGGCTGGGTACCGGTAGGTATCTCAGTGGTTCAGCCACCGGTGTTCCTGGTGCTTGACCCGGCGAACTTCCATTTCCAGCTACAGTACGTGGCATTTAATGGAACGGCAGACCGTTACCTGATAGACGACTTCAAGAAACCGTAAGTTGTTTTTCAACAAAATAAGCAAGCCGCCCTGCAAAGGGCGGCTTTTTTGTTTGGAAGAACCTTAATGTTTGGATAGTTAATTGTTACAACTTGCAACGCAATCCATCGCCGATATGGCGCCAGGCATGAGTGGATATCTTGTATTACAATAATCATTGCAAGAGGCAAAAGGAGTCTTAGTGCCACCTTCAGAAGGAATGCAAAGCACGGCCTGCGGTAAACCATAGCATAAACAGTCATCTATAAATTTGCCTGCCGGGCATGGATCTTCCCCGCCTTTAATTGTTTTCATTTCTGCCCTGGTCAGGGCCTTCCGAATGTTTTCATTTTTTGTTTTCATAATGTTAAGAATTTAAAGGTTTGTGAATGGAATTATTATTTGAATAACTGCGTGGACCTCATTTAAGGCTGGCAGGCGCCTGCCACACACATTACACCGGCCTGGTAATGGAAACCGCCGCCGCGCTCGTAATGGAAGCAGGCGTACTCGCAGGCCTGCTGCACCGTGCCGCCAATGCCCGGCGCACAGGCGTGGCCGCCATCTGAACATACACAATCGGTAACGCCGCTGCCTACCGGGCAGTTGTCCCAGGGCTGGCCACCGATAATAGTCTTCATTTCCGCGCGCGAAAGCGCGATCCCGAAAGGTTGATTTTTCTTTTTCATGGTCGTAAAAATTTAAGAGTTTGAAATGAGTATGAAGGAACTAAGGTCAGATTGAAGATAAAGAAAATTAATCAATATGCAAATATTATATTAATTAATATTTTACTATCTTCATGGAGGGTAATGAGCTTTATACCTATATTGAAACTAAAGCCTTATTAAAAAATCAGCTATGGAGAATTCAAAAAAGCTAACACGCGCAGAAATGAAGACTATAGTTGGTGGTACCGGTCAAAAGTACATTTGGTATTGCGCGGACTATGCGGGCGGCCCAACCGGCCCTCCGGGCACCTGCTCTGATACCAACCCGGTTACTTTTTGCAGCGAGTATTCCTGTTACAATACCGGTGTAACCTGCAGCATAGGCGAATTTTGCCCATGATAGATATTAGTTAACCGATAATTAAAAAAGCGGGCATGATCGATCTCATGGCCGCTTTTTTAATTTTGCCAGAAATTTTGGACGGCCGCTTTTCGTAACATAATTGTTAAACTTCTATCAACTAAATCTTTCTTTTATTTGGGGATATTCACTTATATTGCGCCCCGAATTTATATGAAAAGGACTTTATCTATACTGTTGCTGCTGGCTGCGGCGCAGTTTTCCATGGCGCAGGGCACAATAGCATCAGGCTCGGTACGCGATGCAGACGGCAAACCATTACACCAGGTATTTGTAGGTGATATTGCAAACAAGTATGGCGTATTTACGGATACGCTCGGTAATTTCGCTATTCCCGTAAAGCCGGATAGCAAGCTGGCCTTTGAGCTGGACGGTTACAAGGACAGTGTTGTAACTAACATTAACACCAACACGGGCTTATTGATGGTATTGAAACCATCCGGCGCTGCTGCCGATCAGTCAACGCTTTCTACCAAGCTGGAAATAGAACGCACCGACGGCATTACCAGTATCACCGAGGGCGGAATGATTGCCCCCGGCCACCAGAAAGGTGATTTGCGCGGAAGCCGGTATAAATTTGAAGTTTTTGTGCCTGGTTACCTGATCAACGGTTCGGACGAGCTGGTTTACCAGTCAAAATACCTGTTGGACTACGACAAGATAAGCGGCGCCCTGTTGCTTACACCCGACCGGAAAAAGATGGTGAACGTGGTATGGGACCAGGTGAAAGCATTCACGCTATACGGTTTGAATGATCAGCGTTATGATTTTGAAAAATTGACATCGTTAGACCCGTCTCACTTTTTCCAGGTGATAGCCTCCGGTCCGAAGTATAAAATATATAAGGGTACCAAAACCACGTTCGTTAAGTCGGACTACGTAAATAGCGGTGTGGTATCACACGGTCACGATTACGACGAGTATGTAGACGATGATACTTACTACTTTGTAGCCGATGGCGGACAGCCGCAGAAATTTGCACCGAAGAAAAAGGCACTGAAGGAGTTGTTTGCCAAAGATGCTGATAAGCTGAATAAATTTATGTCGGCAAATTCGGGCAGTATCAACGATGAATACCTGGGTAAGCTGGGAGCTGCTATGAACCAATAATTTTGGTATAAAGGAATAAAAAAGGCCCTGGTTATAAACCAAGGCCTTTTTTTATTGGTGCGGTGTTACTTTTTATCAACGCTGTATTTTCCCGGCCCTATAAACATAAGTCCCGCGAAAGTTACGGCGCATTCAATAGCCTGCGAGGCATCACCAAAGTTACTGCCGCGACCGAATTGAGAAAATACAGCAACGATCATATTGATGGTCAGCAGGAGGCATACCGGCCTGAAAGCCAGGCCAAGTATCACCAAAAAACCGCCGAAAGTTTCCGTTATCGCAGCCAGGAACCCCCACAACATTGGCAGAAAATGGATACCCACATAGCCCGTGGCCGCGCCGATCTGTTCCCATTTATGGGGCCCGCCCAGCAATTTAGGCAATCCGTAATAGATGAATATAATGCCCAGGCCCAGGCGGATAATGAGCAGGCCGAAATTTTTGTAATTACCTAAGTTGCTGAAGAGTGCCATTTTACAGATAGATTTTGTTTTTATTTAAACCTTGACATAATGCGCTGTTACCTGTTCCGGGCTAACGGACAAATTCAACGCGCGCCCGAGTATAAGTGAATGATTATCGGGTATATGCCCCGCAGGAAAATCAAAACACACCGGATAATCGTATTTTTTTACCACTTCCATAACGATCTCGGGTACAGTTTGCCCGAAGGGGATATCATTGTCCTTCATATCTGTAAAACCGCCAACCATCAGCCCTGTGAGGTTTTTGAGCTTTCCCGCGCGATCAAGCGTGCGGAACATCCGGTCGATGGAGTAATAGTATTCGCCTACGTCTTCAATAAACAGGATATTTCCATCATAATCATAATCTGAAACGGAGGACAGCATGGCTACCAGTAAGCTAAGGTTGCCGCCGACAACTGCGCCGAGTGCGTTGCCATTACGGTTTAATGGGTGCGATGCGAACGAATAAGAGATATCTTCACCAAATAGCGCCTTTCTTAACGTATCCAGTGAATATTTGGATGCATCGGGAATATTTACCGGCATTTGGCCGTGGATAGTTTGTGCGCAATAATTTGCAAAAAGGTGCGCATGCAGCACGGTAATATCGCTGAAGCCGGCAAGCCATTTAGGGTTGGATGCAAAACGGCTGAAATCAACTTTATCAATAATGCGGACGGTGCCATAACCCCCCCGAGCGGCTATAATGGCCTTTACGCTGTCGTCGTTAATGAAACGCTGCAGGTCGGCCGCGCGAAGATCATCGTCACCGGCAAACTGGTGATACGAGGCGCCGATGGTTTCGCCTAAAACCACCTCCAATCCCCAGGACTGCAATAGTTTTACCGCATCATCCATTGGGTTGGGCAACTTTTTTGCCGGGCAGGTGATGGCAATTTTATCGCCCTTTTCCAAATATGGCGGGATTATCATGAATATAATCGGTTTTAAATACCAAATATCAATTATCTTTCGGACTTCCTGACTTTCGGTCTTTCGGACTTATTAGATTATCTTTGCCAAATTATTGATTAGCGCGTGTATTAATGTCACATCTGGATAAATTTAAACGGTTTACTATCACTTCGGCACTGCCTTACGCCAATGGCCCGCTGCATATCGGCCACCTGGCCGGGGCATATCTGCCGGCTGACATTTTTGTGCGTTACCTGCGCCTGAAGAAAAAAGATGTGGTTTATATCTGTGGTTCTGACGAGCACGGCGCTGCCATCACGATCAAGGCCAAAAAAGAAAATACCACACCGCAGGCTATCATCGATAAATACCATCAGCAAATAAAGCAGAGTTTTGAAGAGTTCGGTATAGCGTTTGATATTTATCACCGCACCTCTTCGCCTATTCATCACGACCTTTCGCAGGAATTCTTTTTGAACCTGTATGAAAAGGACGAGTTCGTTGAAAAATACTCTGAGCAGTATTATGACGAAGATTTCCACCAGTTTTTAGCCGATCGTTATATTACAGGTACCTGCCCCAATTGCAGTAACCCGAATGCTTATGGCGATCAATGCGAGAATTGCGGAACTTCGCTAAGCCCTACCGACCTGATCAACCCGATATCAACCCTGAGCGGCAAAACCCCTGTATTGAAACCAACCAAACACTGGTACCTGCCATTGGATAAATACCAGCCCTGGCTTGAAAAATGGATAGACGAAAAGGAAGGTGAATGGAAGGTGAATGTTTTCGGTCAATGCAAATCATGGCTAAAATCGGGCCTTCAGCCGCGATCTATGACCCGCGACCTGGACTGGGGTATCGATGTGCCGCTGGAAGAGGCCAAAGGCAAAAAGCTGTATGTATGGATGGACGCCCCGATCGGGTATATTTCGGCTACCAAGCAATGGGCAGCCGACCATAATAAGGACTGGCAATTATATTGGAAAAAACAGGCTAAAGAAGAAGACGATACCTGCCTGATACATTTTATAGGGAAGGATAATATTGTTTTCCACTGCATCATATTCCCGGCTATACTGCGCGCCCACGGCGAATATGTGTTGCCGCAGAATGTTCCGGCAAATGAATTTTTGAACCTGGAAGGGGACAAATTGTCAACCTCGCGCAACCACGCGGTTTGGCTGCACGAATACCTGGAAGAATTCCCCGGCAAACAGGATGAATTACGTTACGTATTGACGTCCATTCTGCCCGAAACCAGCGACAGCGAGTTTACCTGGCGGGATTACCAGGCACGGGTGAACAGTGAATTGGTAGCCATACTGGGCAATTTTGTGAATAGGGTAATGATACTGATGCACAAATTCTTTGAAGGAAAGGTTGAAAGCGCTGATGGTAAAGTAGCGTTATATGATGCCAACCTGACCATTGAATTAAGCCGTCTTCACGAGGAGATCGAACGCAGCATCGAGACCTATAAATTCAGGCAGGGTATGCAGGCGGTGATGGATATTGCACGTTTGGGTAATAAATACCTGACCGATAAAGAGCCCTGGAAAACCATCAAAACTGATCTTGAAAACGCGCGCCTGGCGCTGCACAATTGTCTTGTGCTGATCGGTCACCTGGCTATTTACTTACAGCCCTTCCTGCCTGCGGCGTCCAAAAGGATATTCCACATGTTGAATTGGGACGACGTGCATTTCGGCTTTGATAAAACGGTTACCTTCCATAACGGGCATCGTTTGAACCCGGCCGAACTGCTGTTTGAAAAGGTTGAGGATGCGACGATAGAAGCACAAATAGAAAAGCTGGCATCAAAAAAACAGTCAGCCGCTCCGGCTGTACAAGTGCAGGCCGCTAAAGAGAACATCAACTACGATTCCTTTGCCACCATGGATATCCGCCTGGGAACTATACTGGAAGCCGAAAAAGTTGCTAAAACCAAAAAGTTGCTTAAGCTCACTATTGACACAGGTATAGATAGACGAACTGTAGTATCGGGCATTGCAGAATATTACGAGCCGGAAGCAATTATTGGCCAAAGGGTAAGCATGCTGGTGAACCTGGAGCCGCGCGAGATCAAGGGTATTGTATCGCAAGGGATGATACTGATGGCCGAGGACAGCAGCGGAAAGCTGACTTTTGTAACCCCTGTAGACGACCTGCACAATGGATCGGTTGTGAGATAATAGATAATTTCGCACCTTTGCGACAAAATAAATCCGAAATCGTAAATCTAAGATCCGATATCGGAATGGTCCCGTAGTTCAACGGATAGAATAGAAGTTTCCTAAACTTTAGATATGAGTTCGATTCTCGTCGGGACCACTAAAACGCCACTCTCACAATCGAGAATGGCGTTTTTGCATTAGTAGTAGACCTGCCAGCCTGCGAATTTATGGTTTACACTTTTTCGATAATTTTATAGTTAATATGTTGATAGTCAAGTATTTAACATGTAAAATGGATGAAAATATGTAAACCATGTAAACCCACTTAATTGGGATGGTGTATGCGGTTTTGAGCCTAATATGATCGAAAATTGCCTTGTGAGTGAAAACCTGACGGGTGTTTTCTATTTTTAAGGACATTATCCAGCAATGCAACACAAATCACCAATCAACTTGAAAACCATAGCGCTTAAAGTCTTTACATTATGCGCTTTCCTGGTCCTCACAGCCGTAAGTTCCAGAGCGGCGATCCTGTCTTACCAGGTCAAATCCAATGAAGTTGTTTTCAGACTGGATAAGGGCCTGATGAAGATCGTCATCTGCAAGGAGGATGTTATTGAAGTGAAGTACACGGTATTTGGCCAGTTTCCCAAGGTGAATTCGCTGGTTGTTAATCATCAGTGGGGGCATGCAGACTTTAAGGTGGATCAGAACAAATCAGGGTATGTTATCACCACGGGTCGGCTAAAAGTTCTTGTCGACAAGGCTACGAATGCCATCAGTTATCAGAACCTCAAAGGCGAAATCATTACGTCAGAAGACCGGGAAAATAAGACGATGCAGCCGGCTACCATAGCAGGCATCAATACTTATACTATTAGCACCCAATTTAACTCGCCTGCGGACGAAGCCCTGTACGGTCTTGGTTGCCATCCGGAAGATAGTTTATCGATCAATTACAAAGGCCGTAACCAGGACCTGGTGATCAAATACATGACGGGAGCCATCCCGGTATTGCTCTCCACAAAAGGATACGGGCTGATGTGGGATAACTATTCGCCGTCTTACTTCCATGGCACGGTTGATCATAATACCAAATTCAACTACACATCCGAAAGCGGGAAGCAGGCAGACTACTATTTTTTCTACGGGCCGGGTTTTGACCAGGTCATCAATCTGTACCGTATCACCACCGGCAAAGCACCCATGTATGCTAAATGGGCTTTTGGATTGTTCCAGTCGCAGGACCGGTACCTGAGCCAGCAAGAAGTGCTTTCGGTTAAGGACAATTACCGAAATAACCATATACCGGTGGATGTGATCGTGCAGGACTGGTACTACTGGGACCCGCTGCCCATAGGCGCCCATGTGATGAAGCCCGAGCGGTATCCCAACCCAAAGGCGATGCTGGACGAGTTGCACAAAGCGAATATCCACGGGATGATCTCTATCTGGCCGGTATTTGGAAAAGGCACCAAAAATTATGATGCGTTAGCCAAAATGGGCGGATTAACAGACATTACCTGGGACAATGTGGTTACGCATACCTTCGATACTTATTATGATGCCCACAACCCGAAGGCACGGCAGCTTTACTGGGAGCAGGCCCGCGACAGCCTGGTAAAACGCTACGGCTGGGATGCCTGGTGGATAGACCAATGCGAGCCCGACAACGGCGCCTTGCTCGATGCCCGCAGGCAGACGACCTATTACCCCGGCAAGGGCATAGATTATTTCAACACCTATTCGTTGGAACATACCAAAGGCATATACCGGGGCTGGCGCAAGGATATCCCGGGCAAACGCGCGTTTTTCCTGGCGAGGCAGTCATTTGCCGGTGTTCAGCGAAACGCGTCCACGCTGTGGTCGTCGGATATTTTTTGCTCGTTCAAGTCGCTGAAGGAACAGGTGCCACAGGGTATCAACGCCTGTGCCTCCGGAATACCTTACTGGACATCGGACATCGGCGGCTACCAGTATTACTGGAAGGCACCGGATTGGTCCAAACCCGAATTCCGGGAGCTTTTCACGCGCTGGTTCCAGTTTGGAGCGTTTTGCCCCATTTTCCGGATACATGGCAAAGGTGAGCGTGCGCTGTTCTCCAATAACTGGGATGCGGATACCAAAGCCACCTTGCTGAAATTTAACAATTTGCGTTACCGGCTGTTGCCTTATATCTATTCACTGGCCGGGCGTGTGACACAGGATAATTATACCATAATGCGCTCGCTGGCCTTTGATTTCAGGAAGGACCCCAATGTATATGGTATTCCCGATCAGTATATGTTCGGGCCGGCGTTTTTAGTTAACCCTGTTACCGGGCAAGGCAGCACATCAAGAAAGGTTTACCTTCCGGCGGGAACCCAATGGTTTGATTTCTGGACAGGGGAAGCTCTTAAAGGCGGCCAAACGATAGATGCAGCTGCGCCGGTCGATATCCTGCCGCTTTACATCAAAGCGGGTTCCATTATCCCGATGGGCGAAAAAATGGAGTATGCCACTCAAAAACCTGCCGGTAACATTGAATTACGTATCTATCCGGGCGCCGACGGCGCATTCAGTCTATACGAGGATGAGAACGATAACTATAACTATGAGCAGGGAGCTTATGCGACTTTCAAAATAACCTGGAAGGATAAAACACACCAGCTGATGATCTCGGATACCAAAGGCAATTTTCCCGGCAGGTTAAAACGCCGCACTTTTAACATTGTGCTGGTGGATAAAGGAAATGGCACAGGCGTCGACGCTGCAACAAAATTTAATAAGATCATAACGTACTCAGGAAAAGCCACATCCGTTAAACTTTAGACGCTTGCCCCGCGTGCGACGTAAATTACATGCCTGGCTCATAGCCGGGCCAGTAACGAAGCATCAGCTATTGCCGTACAAAAGCGCGAACAATTTGGATATCCGAACCTCAGAAGCTATTTTTGGAGTAGTTAACTGTTGCTGCAGACATCTGACCAATACTTTTTAATTGAAATCTTCCGAAATAAAAAGCCTTACCGGAATCAGAGGTCTCGCCGCATTGTACGTGGCTGTGCTGCACTGGTACAAAGTACTTAACCCACCGCTTCCACAAGGCGGTATCGGCGCTACTTTATTAAAAAACTTTTTAGAACACGGTTACCTGGCAGTAGATATTTTCTTTGCCTTGAGCGGTTTTGTGTTATGCATAAGCTCGGTTAAATCCTTCAAATCGGGAGTGAGTATGCCCGAATACAAATCATTCATGTATAAAAGGTTTTGCCGCATATTCCCGTTGTATATTGTGATGACCATAGTTTATCAATTCACTTTTCCTTTGATAAGCTTAGCTAACTTTTTCGTCGATTTTACCCTGCTACAGGGTATCATCCCATTTCTTAATGCAAACGCAATACCGCCAGGTTGGTCGTTAACCAATGAGTGGGTGATCTATTTCCTGTTCCCTATCGGTTTCAGCTTTGTTTTGCGGAAAAATTTGTACAAATGGCTGATTCCAACTGCCATCATCTTCCTATTGATCGTTTGTATGGTGAGAGGGCTTTATCTCAATTGGGCCAACTACAAAGTATTGAAAGACCTGCACGGGTTTAACCCTATAATAAGTGAAACACGCGGGCCTATCAGCTTTTTGCGTACTATGGCCGACTACGCGCTGGGCATATTCGCCTATTTTATATACACAAAAGGGATTAAAACAAACTGGCTGGGAATTATTGTTATTCCTTCATTCCTTTTGCTGCTCTGGCCATCCGCCGATTTCCTGATCATTATGCTGTTACCGGCCGTTATTCTTTATATCACCAATGAGAATGGGCTTAGTAAAATATTATCCTCCAAACCGGTACATTATTTAGGGCTGATATCCTATTCGCTTTACATCAACCATTACCTGTTTATCTACAGCTTCAAATATGTATCAGGCTGGACAGGCATTACCAGTAATTGGTTCAGCGTTTGCTATGTCGTTTTCGGCACCATAGTATTAAGCTCGCTTACCTTCTATATTATCGAAAAACCTGCACTGGAGTTCCTAAGAAAAAGATTCGTAAAAGGCGAACCACAACCGGTTACCGTCAAAAGCGAGATCTGATACTTAACAAGGCCACAACTCATCTCCAAGGCGTCTTCTCCGATTTAATATTTTGAACTGCGTTCGGGCATTCTACTGCTATAGAAAAAATATCGTAAAAATTTGCGTAGTTAAATAGCTACACATATATTTGTAGTCAAATAACTACATAATGAATTTACGACGAGATGTATTTCAGGCCATAGCCGACCCTACCCGCAGGGCGATACTGGTTCTTGTGGCTGCACAATCGCTTACAGCAGGCGCCATAGCCGCAAATTTTGATACCGCCAGGCCGACAGTTTCAAAGCACCTGCAAATACTTACCGAGTGCGAATTGCTTCAGCAGGAGCAAAACGGCCGGGAGATATATTATCACTTTAACCCTAAAAAAATGAAAGAGGTAGCCGATTTTATCGAGCCGTTCCGCAATATGTGGGATGACCGCTTCAACAAACTGGAAGAAATAATGAAAAATTATAAACTCAAAAAATGAGATATCATGGAACGGAAAACAAAGATTGACGCCGAAAACGGCAAACAGGACCTGGTGATCACAAGAGAATTTGATCTGCCGCTGGAATTGCTTTTCAAAGCGTTCTCAGAGCCCGAACTTATTGAGCAATGGATGGGGACAAAGGTGCTGAAGCTTGAAAATAAGAAGCATGGTGGCTGGCAATTTGAAACAAGAGATCCACAGGGCAATGTGGTATTCGGTGCTAACGGGACGATCCACGAGTTTAGCCCGAACCGCAAGATCACGCGGACATTTGAGATGGAAAATGTGCCATTCGGCGTACAGTTAGAGGTGACGGAATTTGAAGAGTTGACCGACAACACCAGCAAGATCACCACGCATACGATATACGAATCGGTTGAAAAGCGCGACCAGGTGCTCAAATTACCTTTCGCACAAGGCATCAACTGGGCGCACAACCGTTTGGAAGAAATTGTAAGCAAATTAAAATAATTGATCATGGAAAAGAGAAAAGCTATTTGGTATTGGATAGTCACTGTGTTATTATCCTTTTGCATTTTTTCGGGAGGCCTGGCCCAGGCGCTGCAACTGCCCGACGTGATCAAGGGCTTTAAGCCGCTGGGCTACCCTACCTACTTTATTTCACTCATCGGTATCTGGAAAATGCTGGGGATTATCGCAATACTGATCCCGGGATTTAAACTGCTTAAAGAATGGGCGTACGCAGGCATATTTTTCACTATGACCGGTGCAGTGATCTCACATATCGCAAGCAATGATATGCACGCGCAGATAATTGCTCCTGCAGTGCTTGCCATTTTCACAGTCCTGTCATGGTATTTGAGGCCAGCAAGCCGGAAAATAATTTCCGCCAATGCATAAGCAATCATAACTTTATCTAAACGCTAAATTCAGTACGATGAACCCAAAGGTCAATTGGTTTTTTGAGAAGGACCAGCAATGGCAGGATGAGTATGAGAAATTAAGAATAATCTGCCTCAGCACCGGCTTAACCGAAGAGCTGAAGTGGGGCCAGCCGTGCTATACCATGGGAAAAAGCAACATTGTGCTGATACATGGGTTCAAAGAGTATTGTGCGCTGTTGCTCTTCAAAGGCGCATTGTTAAGCGACCCTGAAAACATCTTAATACAGCAGACAGAAAACGTGCAGTCACAACGCCAGGTCAGGTTTCGCAATCTAATGGAAATAGTTGACCTGGAGCCTGTGCTGAAAGCGTATATCCACGAAGCTGTTGAAGTTGAAAAAGCCGGGCTTAAAGTCGAAATGAAAAAGACTGCGGACTTTAAAGTGCCGGAAGAATTTCAGCATAAATTGGATGCGATACCTGCTTTGAAGGAAGCCTTTGAGAAATTGACACCCGGCCGTCAGCGGGGTTATTTGTTTCATTTTTCTCAGCCAAAATTGACCAAAACCAGGCAAGAAAGGGTGGAGAAATTTATTCCGAAAATACTGGCTGGAAAGGGGTGGGATGATTAATTTTAGCATAGGAACCAGGTAATTTAAAAATGAGGTTGAGAATAGGATTAGTTTATCTTTTCATCACGCTTTCCACGTACTGTTTTGGTTCTAAAAACCAAAGGGCAGCCCATCATAACATTAAATTCATCCACACGCTTAAGGATAAAAAAGGGAATTTATTAGGCAGGGTTTATATCGAAGATTTTAAAAAAAATGTTTTTAGAAAACTGTTGATCACCAAAATAAGCAGGGGAAAGACAGATACGCTGTATTTTATAAACAACTGCATATTCAGAAACCCCAAAGGGGTTGATATTAGTGTTTACGAAAAAACCTTTGCCGGATATAAGATCGAACTCCTTAACGATGATTCTATCCAGTTATTTAGCGTAGGAAAAGGCTCCACAGGTGCTTCCGATCCGGCGGTCATAGCGTGGAATTATAAAAAGAAAATATTCGAGGTCGATCAAACGCTGCAATGACCACACCGTTATATAATAGAGTTTAAATCTTATTTTCGTTAAAGTTCCACTAAACGAAATTCAATGAAACCAACCAGGCGCGGTGCTTATATCCTGATATTGGGTGTTATGTTGATCGG
>Ga0157374_10000864_pt1 | contig 26494 bp, 24 predicted proteins | sample M25metaG_FD_115308 | JGI IMG/M metagenome (GOLD analysis project Ga0157374, IMG submission 115308) | Miscanthus rhizosphere microbial communities from Kellogg Biological Station, Michigan, USA - M2-5 metaG | ecosystem: Host-associated > Plants > Roots > Rhizosphere > Soil | place: USA: Michigan... | reverse complement strand
AGCCGCAGCCTTTCGCACCCTCCGCACAGGAGGAGGCCGAGCGCCGCCGCGAGACCGAGCGTCTGCAACACGAGCGCGCTCTCTTCGAACTGGAGCAGGCGCGCCGCCGCGCCGCAGACGAGCAGCGTCAGCGCGATGAGCAGATGCGTGCCGAGCGGCAACGTTTGGAAGAACAAAGGCTGAAGCTGGAACGCGAACGCTTCGAACGCGAGCGCGCTGACGAACAACGCCGCGCACAAGAACGAGAACGCCAGGAGCTCGAGGCTCGCAAGGCAGAGGAGCAACAGCGCCAGCAGGAACAAGAGAATCGTCTACGGCGACGACGTGAAGCTGAAGAGCGCGAAGAGAGAGCCCGCGCCAATCGGCCCGTTCCAGAGGAGAGTGTGCGAAAGCCTCCGCCTCCGCCTCCTGCACCGAAGATCGCGGCGTTCGCGTCGACCGTCCCGGCGGCCAAACCACGGCACCCAGTCAGGAAGTTCATCCTCATCGTCATCGGTGCCATCGTCGCCGGATTCTGCATCCTTTTGATTATCGGGCTGGTGATGAAGGCGGGCGAGGGCCGTTCGTCGTCACAGCCGGAGCCAGCTGATGCGCAGGCGCTGCTTGCGTCGGGCGATCAGGGATTCGCAAGTGGCGACTACGATAAAGCCATCGCCGACTATCGCAGCGCGATCAGCAGCAACGATTCGCTCGCCGACGCGCACTCTCACCTGTGCAACGCGCTGGCTGTAAAAGGCGAGAACGCCCCCGGCCTGAAGGGCGACTGGGCGACGGCGGTCTCGGAGTGCGAACGGGCAGTGCAACTCACGCCGACCAGCGCCGAAGCCCACAACAATCTCTGCAATGCACTGGTTGATCGGGAGTCCTACACTATGGCGCTCAAGGGCGACTTCGATCGAGCCATCAGCGAATGCAGCGAGGCGCTGAAGCTTCGCCCGGTTTACCCGGAGGCCTACAACAATCTGTGCAACGCCATCGGAACCCGCTCCGAACAGCCGATAGCGCACCCCACCGATCACAATCAGGCGGTTGCTGCCTGCAAGAAGGCAATTGAGTTGAAACCGACCTACGCGGATGCACACAAGAATCTCGGCGATCTGTATCGCGACACCGGGGACAACGCGATTGAGCAGTCAAATGTAGTCGTAGCCACACAGTTTCTTCGGAAGGCGGCTGCCGAGTATCGCCTGGCTGTGCAGTACAAACCCACCTATGCTCGAGCGCAAAGCTCACTGGGTTCCATGCTCTACAAGATGAACGATCCGCAGGCGATTCCGGAGCTGGAGAAAGCCGTCAAGATGGATCCGGATGACTACGCGTCCTATCTCTGGCTTGGCTACACCCATCTTTATCTTCGTAAGGACTACGATCAGGCGATCGCCAACCTGCGCAAGGTCGTGGAACTGAAGCCCGACCTTGCGGATGCAGAGTATGGCCTTGCGCTGGCCTATCGCGGGCAGGGCAATATGATCGATGCGCGGCAGCATCTGACACGAGCCCATGCCCTGAAGCCCGACGATAAGGTCATCAGCGCTGACTATCGCAGTGCCATGCTCAATCAGGGTGGTGCAGGCGAGGCTCCAGAAGCCGCAAATACAGAGAAGAAGGAATGACCTGAGCGACGCCTTTACGACTGCTGTTGAAGATATTCCACGCTTCGCCGCACTCCCTCTGCGTACGGAGTCTTCTTGAGGCCACCCAGCAAATTGGCCAGCGCGGAGTCGTCCAGAAGCACCGGATTCGTTTGCAGATAGTGCATCTCGACCATCTCACGCATCAGTGAGTTGAAGAGTCCTATCATGCGCAGCATCGTCTTGCCGGCTACGCGAATCTTCGGCATTCGTCCCGTAACCGCAAACGCCATCTCAGCCATCTGGCGTTGCGTCGTGGCGCCAGCTCCTGCAAGGTTCCACCATCGTCCCCGTGCCTCGGGTTTGGACGCGAGGTCGAGCGCAACGGCGCCGACGTCGGGCACATACACGAACTCGTGCGGGGTGTCGATGGGGCCGATCATGTTGGCCGTGCCGCCATGCGCCGCTGCTTGGAAAGCTCCATCGAGAAAGCTCTTGTCCACCCCCGGGCCATAGAAGTCCGGAAGGCGAAGCACCACGCCTTCGATCTTTCCCGCGGCGTCGGCCGCCAGCAGCACGTCCTCCTGCTCCTTGCGCTTCCTGCCTTTAAAGGTCGTTGGACTTCGTGGATGCTCCTCGGTCACCTTTGCGGTCTGCGGTGTGCCATACGGATAGACGGTTCCGATCAGAAGGACACGCCGAACGCCCTCGGCGATTGCTCCGTCGAGCGTTTTCTGCATTGTCACGGGATGCAGTTCGAAGTGGTCATACGGTACGCCGACGAGATAGATCAGCGTATCGATGCCGCGGGCCGCGGCGCGCACGGAGGCCGCATCGTCCGGGTCCCAGGTCGTGATCTCAGCCTTCGGGCTTTTCGCACCTGTCGTAGCTTCGCCGAAGGTCTTTTCCAGACGAGCGCGGTCGCGTCCTACGACGCGATAGTGTTCGCCGCGTTCGCTCAAGGTGTTGGCGAGGGTCTTTCCTATTGCCCCTGCAGCTCCGAACAAGGCAGTCTTTCCGATGTCCATGCAGCCTTTGATGGTTACAGTGGGCTTCCCGTCGCAAAGATCTGTTCGGGCTTGGTCGCGATCACGCGATAGAGAGCAAATTGACGCGAGCTCTGTCCACGAAGCTCGAAGAGCAGGCTGGCGCGATTGCTTGCCTCTACGTCTACCGCGTCTACGAGCCGCATCCATGGGGTGCGGTCCAGGTGTGTCGCGTCGGTCACGCTCGCCATTGCGAGCTTCACCTCGCCCAGCGCGTCAGCCTGTGCCACGACCGTGACGTAACGCATCACTGAGCCGGTTTCAACGGTGTGGGCCATGTAGACGTAGGTTGGCGCTCCGCCATAGCTCAGCAGGTATCCCTTTAGGTCTTCATCGGCTAGTTCGACCGGCGGTGGTGTTTTCGAAGTTGTGCGGCGCGACTTTGGATTCGCTCCTGTGGAAGGCTTCGAACTCGCAGCAGGAGTCTTTGCGGGCGCGGCAGGAGCGCTGGGCGCCGGGCTCGAGGTCTTTGCGCTGGTTGGAATTCCACGTTTCAGCGTCGGTGGAGCGCCGTCCGTGTTTGGGCTCGCCGGAATTGCGGCCCCGCTGGTGCTTGTGGATGCGATGGCGGTCGCCGGAGTCAATCCGGGCACAACGCCATACTCGGTCAGTTTCGCCCGTGCGAAAGCCTGCATCTTTGGAAGTACTGCTGCGCGCTCGTTGGGAGCCTCCCATGGACGGGTGAACGGGTGCGGATCGCGGTCTTTAGCATCGGAGACAGCCACCATCTGGTGCATATCCTTCGGAAGTCCTGATAGCTTCGGCATCTCCGTGGCGGTGGTTCCGACGTTACCGTGATGCAATGTGGGGCGGTCAGGATCGTCGTTCAGCGATCCCGCCGCCGTGACGGTAGCAACGTCGTTCTTCTTCTTATTCTTCGAATCGCTGGCATCTTCAGACGACCGTCGCTTTAGAGTGGGTCGTTCGGCCTCATCGTTTGTGGAAGTGGTTTGACTTGAGGGTTCTGTTGAAGGGGTCGAGTTGTCGGATGATTGGCGCTTCATCGTGGGACGGTCGGGATCGTCGGCCGCGGCGCCGGAATCCGGTTTTGCTGCCGGGTCTGTCTTCTTCGCTGAGTCTGTCTGCGATCCTGCCGTTGAAGAGTCTGCAGGCTTGCTCGCATCAGCGCTCTTGTTGCTGAAGTGGGGTCGGTCAGAGTTGCTCGATGTCTGGATGACCGGGAGCGTCTTGGCGGCCCTCAGCGAAGCCGAGGTGCTTCTTCGTGGCGGAGCAGGAGGCTTGTAGTTGCCATAGCCCGTCCATCCTTCATCGAAGACAGGTCCGGGCGCGCCGTCTGGCGCGGTCATGTGAACGGCCGATTCCAGTTCGACAACGCCCTTTGCGAGCCCGGCGTCCTCAAGCTCATACACGTTGCCGGAGACCAGCGCGAACGGAACAGGACGCGGCATGTAAACGCCAGCGTCTTCGAGGTGACCATTGATAAACAGCGTTACCGGTACCAGCCTGCTTCCCGTAGGCTTGGTGAGGTCGCCCGTCCACTCATAGACGCCAATGGCGCGCACCACGCTGTCGGGAGCGGTCACCTTGTGGGTCTGGGCCGGCGCGGAAGACCCAGTCAGGGTCATCGCCATTGTCATGCCAAACAGAATTGTCGTCTTCATACGTCGTCACGAGTTTAGACGCATCACGCCTTGTAGTAGCCAACAGAAGCGAAGTTTCAGGCCGCAAAAGTGCTGTAACTCAGCTACTATGACTTTCGATGTCCTCTACGCAAAACCAGCCGTTGCTAGCCGTTGACGGACTTTCCATCGCTTTTCACGGCAGGTCAGCGGTCGACAACATCTCCTTCCACATCAACGAGGGCGAGACGCTAGGGCTGGTCGGAGAGTCCGGCTCCGGCAAATCCGCCACTTCGCTGGCTCTGCTTCGATTGCTTCCGCCCAGCGCTGAAGTCTTGGGAGACATACGCTTCGCGGGCGAGAATCTACTGACCCTGCCGGACGAAGTGATGCTTCGTCATCGCGGCCGAAGCATGGCCATGATCTTCCAGGAGCCCATGACTGCGCTCAATCCGGTGATGCCGGTAGGTGCGCAGATCGCTGAGGCCGTGCAGGCGCACCACCCGCGCCTCTCGCGGGCCGAGGTTCGTGAGCGCGTGCTTCAGGCGATGCACGAGGTTGCGCTGCCTTCGCCGGAGCGGCGTATCAAAGACTATCCGCACCAGTTCTCCGGCGGTCAGCGCCAACGCATTCTGATTGCGATGGCTATTGTGAATCGCCCACGGCTGCTAATTGCGGACGAGCCTACAACTGCGCTCGACGTTACCGTGCAGGCTCAGATACTTGCGTTGCTCAATCGGCTTCGCGTGACGCAAAACCTTGCCATGTTGTTCATCTCCCACGATCTTGCAGTGGTCAGCCAGATAGCGGATCGCGTCGCTGTGATGCGACACGGCCACATTGTCGAGCAGGGGACTGCCGGGCAGCTCTTTCATTCGCCGCAGCATGCTTACACTCGTCGATTGCTGGCGTCGGCTCCGACGATGCTCACCGACCGAACAAAGCCGCTAGCTACGCTCGCCTGAAACGCGAATCACAAGTAGACTAATCGATGGGCCGCTAGCCCGAACGGACCGCATGCGAGCCCTGATTCTCTCCGACATCCACGGCAATCTCGAAGCCCTTAATGCGGTTCTGGACGCCGCTGGCGAGTACGACGTTTTTTGGAACCTGGGGGACGTCGTCGGCTACGGCGCCAGTCCGAACGAGGTGATCGACATCGTACGCCGGCGCGCCCAACTGAACGTACGCGGCAATCATGACCGCGTATGTTGCGGCCTTGCATCGGCGCTGGGATTCAACCCTGTTGCCCGCGCTGCCGCCATGTGGACTCGCGAAGAGATGACGGCAGCCAACCGCGAATGGCTCGCCCAGGTCCCGGCGGGACCGCTCCAGCCGGCCGATCTCCCGGGGGTCGTGCTGGCGCATGGATCGCCGCTCAACGAGGATCAATACATCATCACGATGCGCGACGCCTGGGCTCCATTGCAGCAAAAGGGAACCACTATTACCTTCATCGGGCACACTCACTTGCAGGGAGGGTTCGCGCAGCGTGATCAGGACTGGCATGAGCTGCGTCCGCAGTATAGAACGCGTAACGAGGCCGACAGCTGGACACTAACTATCGCTGAGAATACGCGTCACCTCATTAACCCTGGTTCCGTCGGTCAGCCACGGGATTGCGATTGGCGCGCAGCGTTTGCAATCTACGACACGGATGCGCAGGAGATCACTTTCCGCCGCGTACCGTACGATCTAACGGCGGCGCAGGGAAGGATTCTGATGGCGGGGTTGCCTGAGAAGCTTGCGGCAAGGCTGCGCGAAGGGCGCTAAGAGACCTCTAAACTGCCCGTTGCTCCTCAAGCGTCACCGTCAACTCTTCCCATTCTTCTAAGAGAGTTGCTCGCTCGCTGCGAAGTTTGTCGAGCTCTGCAGCATCCTTCTGCGACTGCTCGGCCGAAGTGAAGTTGCCGAGTCGTTCTTCTGCAGTTGCGATCTCCTGCTCGAGGCGCGGGATCTCTTCTTCCGCGAACTTCAGACGGTCTTCCATTTGCTTGAGCTTGATGGGATTGACGCGCTTGATGGGAGTTGCAGGTGCGATAGGGGTTTCGATGAGTGGGGCGACTTCGATGACCGGCGGCGGACTCGGTGTCTTGAGGTCGGCGGTGAGCGAGGCTTTTACCTTCTCCGGACCACCCTGTTTGCGCCAGAGGTAGTCCTCGTAGTTGCCGGGGTAGATGTGGACACGCTTGTCTTCGACTTCGAAGACGCGTGTGGCGAGGCCGTCGATGAAGTAGCGGTCGTGCGAGACGAAGAGGACGGTGCCGGTGAAGTTGCGGATCGCGTCGAGCAGAACGTCTTTGGCGCGGAGGTCGAGGTGGTTCGTAGGCTCGTCGAGCAGCAGCATGTTCGAGGGCGAGACGAGCATCTTCGCCATGGCGTAACGGTTGCGCTCGCCGCCGGAGAGAACGCCGAGCCTCTTGAAGACATCGTCGCCAGAGAACATGAAGCAGCCAAGGAGCGAGCGAAGCTCGACGACGGGAACCTTGGGAGCAGCGCCGGCGATGTCGTCGAGCATAACGGCGTTGGGGTCCAGCACCTTGTACTGGTCCTGTGCAAAGAAGTCGACCAGTGCATTGTGGCCGTAGCGCACAGCGCCTGAGGTGGGGGCTTCCTGTTCGCTGAGCAGACGGATCAGCGTGGACTTACCTGCGCCGTTTGCGCCGACGAGTGCGATGCGGTCTCCGCGCTCAATGGTGAAGCTGATGTTGTCGAGGACGGTCTTCTCGCGGCCATCGGGAGTGGGGTAGAGCTTGGTAAGGTTCTGCGCCTCAATGACGGTGCGGCCGGAGGCGGGAGGCTGCGGGATGGTGAAGTGAATCGTGCCCTCCTCTTCCGGGACCTCGATTCGCTCGATCTTTTCGAGCTCCTTGATGCGCGACTGCACCTGCTTGGCCTTGGTGGCCTGGTAACGGAAGCGATTGATGAATGCTTCAAGCGCGTCGATGCGGTCGCGCTGGTTCTTATAGGCGTTCATTAACTGCGTGCGACGCTCTTCTTTCTGTTGCACGTACTTCTCGTAGTTGCCGTGGTACGTGTGCATGCGCTTGTTCCAGATCTCGATCGTCTTGTTGACCGTGACGTCGAGGAAGTAACGATCGTGCGAGATCAGGATGAAGGCGTTGGGGTAGTCGTGGAGGTAGCTCTCGAGCCAGTTGCGGCTTTCGAGGTCCAGATGGTTCGTCGGCTCGTCGAGCAAGAGGAGCGAAGGCTTCTGCAATAGAAGCTTGGCGAGCGCGATGCGCATCTGCCATCCCCCAGAAAACTCTTCGGTCTTGCGTTCCCAGTCTTCTTTGGTGAAGCCGAGGCCGCCGAGGACTGCGCCCACCTGTGAGTCGAGTGTGTAGATATCGTGCACGTGCAGTTGATCGGCGATCTCGGAGTAGCGATCGGCAGCGGCCTGGTACTCTTTCGACTTTGGGTCGGCTTCGGAGAGCGTATGGGTCAACTCGATCGACTCGGCCTCGAGCGCGTGCAGGTGGTCGAAGACCGAAAGACACTCGGCGAAGACTGTCTTGCCGCGCATGGCGAGGCCGTCCTGCGGCAGGTAGCCGATCGTGGTGCCCTTCACGCGCGTGATTTCGCCGTAGTCGAGCGACTCGATGCCACCGATGACTTTAAGCAGCGTTGATTTGCCTGTGCCGTTGCCGCCCACGAGACCTGTGCGCTCGTCCGGCGTAATCAGCCAGTTCACATCTTCAAATAGCAGTTTTTGTCCGAAACGTTTTCCGGCGGAGATCAGTTGCAGCATTTCTCCTCTATTTTCGCATCTTGTCCCGCATTCATCCCTGCTCGTCACATCTGGAAGGTTTTTGACAGCACGCTGACAGTGGCGTGACACCTTGAATCTCCGCGCAAAATACGCTCGCAGAGGATTCAAAAGCAGCCCTCCCCGTCTGCTGTTGGTTCCGAGCGCAACCCTGGCTTTTGCTGGGGGGCGGCGTTCTCTGGGCCTGCGGGGCAATACAGCGTAAGGAGCAACACAATGAACGTACTTCCGAGAATGGCAGCAGGCGTAACGCTTGCTTTATCGTTATCGTCCGTTGCCTTTGCACAGCGTTACGAGCAGACCAACCTTGACGGGAACGTCCCCGGCTCTGCCGAGGCGCCCGATCCGCAACTGGTTAATGGATGGGGACTCGCGCGAGCCACGGGCGGCGTCTGGTGGGTCTCTGACGAGGCTACGGGATTCGCTACGCTCTACAACGGCCCCGGAGCTAAGCAAGGGCTCGTCGTCAAGATCCCGAAGAACGATCCGAACGATCCAACCTTCCCCAACGGCACTCCCACAGGCGTAATTCCCAACAGCAACACAACGGACTTTCCTGCAGCACCGGGAAAGACGGCAGCCTTCATCTTCGCCACCCTAGATGGAAGCATCGCTGCGTGGAACCCGAACGTGGGCAATACGCCTAACGTGCCCGGTCCGTCGACGAACGCTGTTACGGTTGTTCACACTAAGGATGGTTCCGGCTTCACCGGAATCACCTCGGCGTTCATCGATGGCAACCGCTATCTCTACGTTGCCAACTTCCTGAAGGGCCGGATCGATGTCTTCGATAGCGGTTTCCAGCCAGTCCAGTTGAAGGCCGACCAGGGGCACGATCACGGCGGCATCTTCGATGACGACTTCTTTGGGGACAATGACAAGCCGTTCACCGACGAGCGGCTGCCGCGCAACTACGTGCCGTTCAACGTGCAGGCCATCGGCAACGATATCGTTGTGACCTATGCGCTGCACTTTGCCGGCAATCCGTTTGAGACGCCTGGGCCGGGGCTCGGCTTCGTCGACATCTACTCGTCGAAGGGCAAGCTTCGTCGCCGGCTCGAGCACGGGGACTGGCTCAACGCTCCATGGGGCGTGACACTCGCGCCGCTCGACTTCGGCAAGTTCAGCCATCGTCTGCTGGTCTCAAACTTTGCAGCTGGAGGAAACACGCAGTCGGCGGGCTTCATCTCTGCCTACGATCTCGACACGGGCAAGTTCGAGGGCGTGCTGCAGGACACAAACGGAAAGCCGCTGTCGATCAATGGGATCTGGTCGATCAGCTTCGCCAATAGCGCCACACCCAACAGCTATGACCCGGACGAGGCACCGGCGTCAGAGCTTTACTTTACCGCCGGCCCCAACCAGGGCACGGCGGGTCTCTTCGGATACCTGATCCCGGTCGCAACAGACCAGGTACAGGGTAACCAACAGTAATAACTGCTTATCTGCCGGTTCTCCGAAGGGGGAAGAGCCACGGGGCTGTATGGCCTGTGGCTCTTCGTCTTCGTAAGGTCCGCGAAGTACCCGACAGCTCATTTGGATGCGGTACTCACCAAGCCAATCCCATGAACAGAGACAGCGGCAAAGCCCCTCTGCTACCTTCAAGGATGAGAGCTTGATGCCAGGACAGCCACAACTTTTTCCGGACCCCGAACCCACCGTGTTGCGACCGCCTGCCGAGACCACCGAAGGTCCCCGGCGCGCTGCACCTGTCTGGCTGCAGCGGCTCTCGCTCTTCGTGCTCGTCCTCTTCTGCGTATATCTGGGCGTGCTGGTTATGATCCTTCCATGGTGGACGCGTATATGGGATCAGAACCTCTTCATCCTGTCGCATCCCACGCTCGCGGGTATCCTGCATAACGGAGCCGTGCGCGGTATTATCTCCGGTCTGGGGCTGCTGGATATTTGGATCGGCATCTCAGAGGCGGTGCACTATCGCGACTATCGTGGCTGAAGCGTCGAACATTCTAAGGACCAGGAACGATGGCAACTGACCCCAAGACCCCTGCTTTGCCGCCCACTCCAGAAGCTCTCCCCAACGCCCCTCTCGCCTACGAGAACCCAGACTTCCTCGACTCTCCCGACGCGCGCATCCTGCGCATCATGGCCGAGTACCAGGAGCCACTTTCGCGTTTTCGCCGCGAGCGGATACAGGACACCATCGTGTTCTTCGGCTCCGCACGCTTTCGCGCTCTCGATGTAGCCGCCGCCAACTTCGAACTGCTCGCCAATACCGGCTCTCGTGAGCCCGCAGCGCAGCAGCCTGCTTCGCTCGACGAGGTCGAGCACGGCAAAGCCAGCGGCGCCCGCCTTCGCCTCGCCGGCGCCGCCATCGAGATGGCTGCCTACTATGAGGACGCGCGCGAACTCGCAAATATGCTCGCGACCTGGGCGAAGTCATTGCCCGGCCCGCGTCATCGCTTCGTAATTACCTCGGGTGGGGGTCCAGGCATCATGGAAGCCGCCAATCGCGGAGCCTACGAGGCCGGGGCGAAGACAATCGGTCTCAATATCAAGTTGCCCTTCGAGCAGCTGCCCAACCCCTACATCACGCCTTCACTGAACTTCGACTTCCATTACTTCTTCATGCGCAAGTACTGGCTTGTCTATCTCGCAAAGGCGCTGGTCATTTTCCCGGGTGGCTTCGGGACACTCGATGAGATGTTCGAGATACTCACTCTCGCCCAGACCCAGAAGCTCGCCAAAAGAATCACGGTCGTCATCTACGGCCCCTCCTACTGGAAGAGCGTGATGAACCTTGATGCGCTCGCGGAGAAGGGAGCCATCGCACCCACCGATCTCGCGCTCTTCCACTTCGCCGACACCCCACAGCAGGCCTTCGATATTCTCAAAGCTGACCTTACTGAGAACCATCTCAACCCCGACTATCAGCGCGCTCTCGACGAACGAGCACGCAGGGCGGCTGCCGATCCCAACATCCCGCACGATCCCATGCCTACAGCACAAGAGATTCTCGGTCCCGACATTGCTTCGACTCGCTAATGGGCCTCTGTAACCTACTAAGTTACGGTCGTTTGGGAATATTGAAGCCCCATTCTCGGTGCAGTCATCGCCTTGTCACATAACCCACTCATACTGCCCCCGAACGGTAAAGGAAGGGTAAGCGCATGAGTCGGACCACCATCTCGTACCTGTGGCGGGAACCTGAGGCGGCTAAAAGATTCACGACTGGTGTCTCGCTGCACAGCCACACGAATCAGTCTCACGAGACCCTTGACTTCATTGCGGAGCTCTCACGCGAGTGGGGTTTGCTGCAGCCGATTATGCGATGGGCCGAGCGCCGGTGCAACCGTGTTTCCGGGATTCATCCTGATTATGCTCGCAGCTACTGGACCCCGCCACTCACCCCGCGCCTCGCCTTCGACCTGGAAAGCAGCCAAATAGAAGATCTCCTTCAGCTTTCCGCGCTGGTCTCCATTACCGACCACGACGACATCAATGCGCCATTGCTTTTGCGCACTGTTCCGTCAGCGCGCCACATTCCCGTCTCGGTGGAATGGACCGTTCCGTTTTACGAGAGTGCCTTCCACATTGGCGTCCACAATCTTCCTTCGACTACAGGCGCTGGGTGGATGGATCGTCTCCGTGCGTTTACGGCAATCCCCGTGGCGGAGCGCAATCCCGGTCTCCTCAGAGAGATCCTCGCCGAGCTTCATGAACTTCCCCAGGTGCTCATCGTCTTCAATCACCCTATCTGGGATCTCTACCGCGTTGGCCGCCAGCGCCATGATGTTCTCGTCAACGAATTTCTCGCCGTATACGGCCAGTACATCCATGCGCTCGAGCTCAATGGATTGCGCGATTGGAAGGAGAATCGTGAGGCTGCGACGCTCGCCGGGAAATGGAACCAACTCGTCATCTCCGGCGGGGACCGTCACGGCGTAGAGCCCAACGCAAACGTCAACCTCACTCGCGCCGCCAGCTTCACCGAATTCGTACACGAGATTCGCCGCGAGCGTGAAAGTCACGTTCTCTACATGCCGCAGTATGCCGAGCCATGGAAGCACCGCATCCTGCAATCGACGCTCGACGCCATCCGCGACTATCCGCATTTTCCTGAGGGCGCACGTCGCTGGGATCAGCGCGTATATCATCCCGACGCGAGCGGCAACATGCGCCCTCTCTCAGAGCTGTGGACCTCGGATTCCCACCGCGCGCCCACTTACATCCGAAGCATTCTCTCGGCCGTGCGTCTCCTCGGAGCCGCGCCACTCTCCAGAACACTTCGTCTCGCATGGGATGACTCGGCGAGCATGCGAGCCGCGTTAGCCAAGCAAGAGGCCTGAGCTACTTTTTCCCCGTGCTCCAAAGGGTTGCATGGGACAACTGGCCTGTGGCCGTAGAAGAGCCGACCACGTCGCCGCGAGCGTTGATCCCCAAAGCTTCGCTCAAAGTACCACCGGGGAGGGTGCCGAGATCCACCATCGCCCCATTTTGGAATAGAAAAGCGTGGGAAGAGGAGCTCGCCGTGGACGACGAGCCGACTACCTGGCCAAGGTCATTGATGCCGGTAGCGTGGCTGGAGGTGCCACCGGAGAGAGTTCCGAGATCGATCATTACTCCTTTTTCAAACAGAAACGCGTGCGTATCTCCGCTCGCAGTACTCGCTTCGCCAACCACCTGGCCGCGTCTGTTGATGCCCTTAGCGCTGCTGAAGTTGCCGCCGGGAAGAGTGCCGATGTCAGTCATCACCCCGTTTGCAAACAAGAACGCGTGGGTATCGCCGCTCGCAGTCATCGCCTCGCCGACTACCTGGCCGCGATCGTTGATGGCGTAGGCCCGGCTGGAGGTGCCATCGGGAAGAGTGCCGAGATCGGCCATCACTCCGTTTGCAAACAAGAACGCGTGCCTATCCCCGCTTGCGGTGGTGGAAAAGCCGACCACCTGGCCGTCGTCATTGATACCGAAAGCCTGGCTGTCGTTGCCACCGGGGAGAATGCCGAGGCTAACCATCACTCCATCTCTGATCAAGAAAGCAAATTCGAATAGGGCTGTGGCGCCCGAAAAGCCAACCACATCCCCGTGGTTGTTAATGCTCAAAGCCTCGCTGAAGGCGGCGCCAGGGAGACGGCCGAGATCGACCAACGCTCCGCGTTGCAGCAAAAAGGCATGAGGCTGAAACAAACCGTTGGTCGCCGAATCGCCAACCGCCTGGCCGTGACGGTTGATGGCGGTACAGCGGCTGACGAAGCCGTTGGGCAGAGTGCCTAAATCCTTGATGGTAAAACTTTGGCCAATTGCAGGTTGCAATGCGCCGACGCACACAAGGGTGAAGACAAGAGAGATCCGCCCAACGTAGTTGCCCGTGATTCGCTTGCATGGTAAATGCATAATGAAATTCCTTTCAGGGGCAACGAAGATAGTAAGAGCGTTACCCTGGTTAGAGTCAGCATTTTCAGCAACAGGCAACCAAGGCTATGGCTTTCCGGACCGCAATAGAAAGGACAAAACTATTCCGACGCGCGGCCTCTATCTGTGCGCCAACCCACCGAACCTGAAATGAGTCTGTGAAAATCGGAGCGCACGAACACCAACCGCGGTGATCATTTTCACCCCCTCACCCCCTCGGCACGGTACTCTAATCCCGTGCGCACACCCCGCGTCGCTTATCTGCCTGACTCCTTCCATGAGGTCAACGGCGTCGCCCACACCAGCCGAAACTTCTTGGCCTACGCTCAGCGCCACGATCTGCCTTTTTTTTGCATTCGTGCTGGAACTCGCCCTCAACCATTAGAAGAGAATGGAAACCTCCGCAGCCTCGAGCTACCCCGCTCCCGCGCCTCTATCCGAATTGAGAAGGATCTTCAGTTCGACCCTCTCTTCTGGCGACACGCGAACGCAGTTCACCGCGAGCTAATACGCTTTCAGCCCGATATCATCCACATCACCGGTCCTAGCGAACTCGGTATCCTGGGCGCTTACTTTGCCTGGCAACAAGCGATTCCGCTCGCCGCGTCCTGGCATACCAACGTGCATGAGTATGCCGCCCGTCGCCTCGACTGGCTTACGCGCCGTCTCTCACCCGCGTTTGCCGATACTGTATCGCAGCGAGTCGAAGGGGGCGCCCTTTTTGCGACGTCGCGCTTCTACTCCCTTGCCCGTGTTCTCTACGCGCCCAATGACGAACTCTGCGGCATGCTGGAGCGCACCACGCATCGCCCCTGTCATCTGATGCAGCGCGGCGTCGACACTGTCCAGTTTTCCCCGGACCACCGCATACGTCCCCTCGACGACCGCACGCTTATCCTCGGCTACGTCGGTCGCCTATCCGTCGAAAAGAACGTCGCACTCTTTGTGCAGATTGAACGTGAGTTGCTCGCACTCGGCGTCACGAACTTTCGCTTCCTTGTCGTCGGTCACGGATCGGAAGAAACATCTCTCCGCGCCTCGCTCAAACAAGCTGACTTTCCAGGAGTTCTTCGAGGCGACGATCTTGCACGCGCCTACGCCAGCATGGATATCTTTGTCTTTCCTTCACACACGGACACCTTCGGCAATGTCGTCCTCGAGGCGCTTTCCAGCGGAGTTCCGGCTGTCGTCACTCCTGGCGGAGGCCCGAAATACATCGTTCGTGAAGCCGAGACGGGTTTCATCGTCCCCGATTCTGGCTTCACTTCCGCGATAGTCACACTCGCCAACGATCGCGACCGTCTTGCACAGATGCGCATCGCCGCTAGAGCCTATGCGCTCACCTGCTCGTGGGACGCCGTCTTCGATCGCGTTTACGCCGGCTACCAGGACGCGCTTGTTCCCGCAGTTCGGTAAATCACTCCTGCAGACCCAGCCGATGCACAATCACTGCATCGTCGGCCGCTGAATCCGACTCGCGCCTCTTCAGATACACCCCCCGCATCCATCCCAGTAGCAGGTATGCATTTATGAACATTGCGACTGCTGCGATAAGGTGTATCGCGCTTGCTTCTACCCATAGCTCGTGATCTACCACAAACAAAACGAAAGCCGGAAATACCACCATGTAACGCACGAAGCTTATGGGCAGATCTTTGGTCGAAGTCACGCGCGTCGTCGTGAATGGAATCTCTCTTATCCGCAGAAAGAAAAACTTCGTTAGCAGCACGATCATTCCAATCGCCAGAACAATTATTGCAGCAATGGAAAGCGCTCCTCTCATGGCTGCTGGCGCTAACACCTGCACTAGAGCTATTGTCGCCAGAGCAACCGCGCTCACAACCACGCTCACCCATACCAACACCGCACGTAAATGCTCCTTGAGTGGACGTCCGTGCGCGACCAGAAACACCCAACTGCCCTGCAGTCCCACCGGCGCATCCATCGACGTCCTGATTCCAATCACTATCAAAAATGCGAGTATCGGTATCGCCGACCTCAAGCCAATCTCGGAGCGCCGAAATGCAAGTCGGCCGTCGTGAATCACCAGCAAGAGGATCCCTGAGATTGCCAGCGATAGCGCCACTCCCGCATAGATCGTGATGTATAGCCGCAGCCTGGGAATTCGCAACATCGTCTGGCTGATAAAGTGATAGATCGCACGCATCTGGGGCGATCGCAGCAGCGTAAGGTGCAGCGCCTTGCGCACTGCACCCGCCACTGCGCTCCTCCTGTGCATCGAGTTCACTCCTTCCACCAACTGCTTCACTCGCCGCGCGTATGCTACCGGATATGTTGCCGCAGCCACTAATAGCGCACCTGCCGTCGCCGCCACTGCCGTCAAAGCAAACGGCTCGAACACCGCCGCCCCTGCATGCCCATGCATCCACACCTCGTAGACGCCCAGAAACCAGAATGGTGGAAACCATCGCACCCCTGGTCCGCCTATCTCAAACAACAGCTTCAAATTGCCCGCGATCAACGGTGTAAGGAAAAGCACGGTTAGGAGCGCCACCATCGAGAGCGCTTGTACTATTGGCGAGATCCAACTAAATAGCCTCCGCCCCAATACGCACAGCAGCAATCCCTGGAGCGCTACAAACAGGGCTGCTGCAAAGGTTCCTGCCATCGCGACTGCGGCGATGTGCGCGGTCGTGTGCCTAATCCACATGTGGGGAAGCTCCGCCAGCACAGGAAAGAACGCCGCCCCTAGCACGTTCGTTCCCACGACCGCGAGCCCCAGAAAGATTCCCAGAGCTAGCAAACGCGCCCGCAGTAGGTTGCGTTTCGCAATCGGCAGCGTCGACAGGACAAACACGTCCAAAAGATCGGGAAACAACATCTCCCATTCGAATACTGTTATCACGCCCATCACGACGAACGCGTAGACCGTATAGATGTAGTGATCTGAAACCTGGCTCCAGTATGGCCGCATCCCCAACGCCTTCGGCGGGTGATACGCGGCGACGAGATACAGCGCTACCAGCACGCCCGGCAGCGCCAGCATGTACGCAACCTGGATCATCCTCGTCGGGATCTCTTCTCCCAGCGCTTCGTTGTGCGTCAGCCTGTACAGCAAGTGCCGCGTCAGCACTTCGAAGACGGTCGTATCCCGATTTCCTTGCGGCTCATTCGCTTGCACGGCAAGCGAACGCACCGCTGCATCCGACCCCCTTAGAATTCGTCGCAGACTAACCATGAGTCCCTCGTATCGCGTCCACCATGGCGCGTGCAATCGACAACGTCTCCTGCTGCTGCACCAGCTGCGCGAACACATGTTCTAGGCTGCTCAGGTTGGTCTGCGATCGCAACTCTGCTGGCGGAGCATCCGCCAGAATCCGCCCTCGCGACAAAACGATCACGCGATCGCACACCTGTTCCACCACCTCCAGCACGTGGGAGATATAAAGAATCGCTTTGCCTTCCGCAGCCAGTTCTTGCAAGAGATCCTTGAACAGGCGCGCCGAAACCACATCCAGCCCTGACAGCGGTTCGTCGAACACAAGCAACCGCGGATTGTGCAACAGCGAAGCGGCCAGAAGCACCCTCTGCTTCATTCCCTTTGAGTACGACGAGATCGGCGAGTGTCGCGACGAGCGGAGCCACAATAGCTCCAGCAGCCGCGTTGCGCGCCCCTCGAGCAGCCTCTCCTCCATCCCACGGAGTCGCCCCACCAACTGCAAATATTCCAATCCCGAAAGATGCGTGTACACGTGCGCCTCTTCCGGCACATACCCCAGCGCGGCACGGAACGCCGGCAGGTTCTCCTGGATGTCCTTACCCTCGAACAGCACATGCCCCGCGCTCGGTTCCAAAATACCTGTGATGATCTTTACCGTCGTTGACTTTCCCGACCCGTTCGGTCCGAGGTAGCCGACGATCTCGCCCGGAGAGATCCTGAAGCTTACATCCTGCACCGCCGGAATTCCGCGATAGCGCTTGGAAAGATTCTGAACTTCGAGCATGGAGGCTCCTCTCAGCACCCTATGTAGCAAACTACCTTATTGCTTGTCAAGTAGTGTGCTACATAGGTAGAATTCCGCGCATGGCTGCCGAGGTAAAGCTCTCGCATACTGCTGCGATGATCCTTCACTCGATTAACGCTGGATCCATCTACGGGTTCAGTGTCATGGAGAAGACCGGCCTCCCCAGTGGGACTGTTTATCCTGCGCTGCGACGGCTCGAACGCGACAACCTTATCCGCTCCGAGTGGGAGAAGCAGACCGTGGCAGATAAGGAGCTTCGTCCTCCGCGGAAGTACTACCATCTCACAAAGAGCGGACGTGCCACGCTCGAGTCCTCACAGCGTCGCTATCCACTCCTGGCAAAACTCTTCGCGTCCCCTGAAACGGAGCACGTATGAGCACCATGCGCGAGTCCTTTAGTGTCGTCCCACGCTTGATGCTGCGATCGGCCAGCCTGTTGCTTCCATCTGGTCAACGCGACGTTTGGCTTCGGGAGTGGCGCTCCGAGCTTTGGTACTTCAGCCAAGCCGCACCCACCGAGGAAAAGACTTTCTTCCCTCGTGAACGTGAGGCTACGGTCTTCTGCGTTGGGGCTTTTCATGATGCCTGGTACTTACGCTGTGAGAGAAGGGCACTCGTGACTCGAAGCGTTCGTCCATCGCGATCCGCACTGTGCACGACCACAACGCTCTTTGTCTTGGCGATGTTTAGCTTTATCGCTGCGCTCCTGTTACCCGGCGTCACCGCAACTCTTGGCCCTTCGCCATATCGGGATACACGAAATCTCGTGCTCATCTCGTCACCGGGAAAGCTTTATCAAGGGGCGCCCCAGATGCGCATGCGCTCCGTTCGCTTCTGGCAGGCGCGAACGTCCCGAATGTTCTCCGAGTTTGCATTCTACGAGCCCATCATCAAGCAGATCCACGTCGCATCAGTCCGTACTGCCGAGCTTCGCATCGCACGCACCAGTGGCAATTTGTTTCCGATGCTCGGCATGCAACCTTCCAATGCCGTTGTCAAAACCCAACTGCCGATACTGCTTATTAGCCCTAACGTATGGAAGCGGCACTTCCATGGCGAGGCGATTGCCCTCGGCTCGACCGTCAAAGTTGGGATTCGCAATGCGGCCTTCGGAGGCATAGTGGCAGACGGACAATGGCGACTCCCCGGCCACTTCGACGCCTGGCTTCTCGAGCCCCCCGCTGATACCTCGGCCATTCCGGACACTGCCCGCGGCTATATCATCGCGCGTCGAATTCCATCTGCCGAAAATACCAAGCTGGGCGAACAATGGGGAATGTACGCACCGGAGCCGGATGGCGGTTTCGAAAGCTACGAGTTCACTGCTCTATCCAGAGTAGAACGGATTCCGACAGCCATCTACATCTTCACCGTGCTTCTGGCCCTGCTTGCGCTTCCTGCGACGACATCGCTTCCGCTTGGTGAATATCCTGCGGGCGCTGAACACATATCGTGGCCGTTGCGACTTAGGCGATGGATGTTTCTCGGAATCAAATTCAGCCTGTTGCTTCCCACGATCTACTTCGTATCGCTTGACGTCGCCTATGCTGTACCCTTCGCTCCGTCTCGAACGCAGTACATCCAGATCGTAACGTCGTTCCTCGTAGCTCTCTTCAGCTTCCGCTGGGCGCTCAAAGACCAGCGTCGTCGGTGCCCGGTATGCCTTGCGACTCTTACCAATCCCGTCCGGGTGGGTGAGCCATCGCGCAGCTTTCTGGCCTGGAACGGAACGGAGCTCATCTGTAGCGGAGGCCATGGGCTTCTGCATGTTCCCGAGCTTCCCACCAGCTGGTTCGCCACTCAGCGCTGGCTCTATCTTGACTCATCGTGGAGCGGCATCTTCCTCGGAAACGTCTAGATTTCGTTAACGCAGCGCACGTAGCCGCCTGCAGGCTTCTTCGAGGTCCTCGTCCTTCTTCGCAAAGCAGAACCGAAGCAGGTCTTCTCCCTTGCCCGCTCGGAAGAACGCTGAACCTGCTACCGCTGCCACTCCGGTCTTCTTCAGTAGCGATCGCGACCTCTCCGCCGCATTCGTCCCTTCCAGCACACCCTCAAGTCCCTTGGTTGAAGCAAGCACGTAGTACGCTCCGTCAGGAACATGCGGAGTCATCCCTGCATCCCTTAGGGCGCTCAAAATCATTGTGCGCTTCGTCTCATGTTCCAGGGCCAGCCGTGCGTAGAACGTCTGCCCCAGCTGCTCGATGCCATCCGCGACTCCATGCTGAAATGGAGAGGGTGGGCATACATAGAGGAGGTCGTGGAAGTATCCGATCGCAGGCGTCCACTTGGCATCCGCAATCACGTAGCCGATTCTCCAACCAGTTACCGAAAAGGTCTTCGAGTACCCGGACATGATTATCGTGCGCTCGCGCATTCCCTCGATGACCGCAGGCGAGATGTGTTTCGCGTCGCCATAGACGAAGTGCTCGTAGATCTCGTCGGTCAGGATGAAGAGGTCGTGTTCGCGCGCAACTTCGGCCAACGCCTCGAGTTCTGCCCGAGTAAATATCTTCCCAGCCGGATTGGACGGCGTGTTCACCACCATGGCTCGCGTCTTCGGCGTGATCGCCGCGCGAACGCGCTCGATGTTCATCCGCCAGTCGGGCGCTTCCAGTTCCACTGCAACTGGCACGGCGCGCAGCGACCGCAGCGTTCCGACGTGATAGCCATAGAACGGTTCGAAGAGAAGCACCTCGTCGCCGGGATCGAAGAGCGCCATCGCGACAGCATGAAATGCGCCGGTAGCTCCACTGGTTACAACAACCTCGCGCTCGGGGTCATATACAAGACCCTGCATCCGCTCAGTCTTTTCGGCGATTGCGCGCCGCAGCCGAGCGATTCCATCCATTCGCGTGTAGATGTTGTGACCGTCGCGAATCGCTTTGATCGCGCCCTCGGCCACGACCTGCGGAACCTCTGTGTCGCACACACCCTGAGCCAGATTTACGCCGCCGACGCGGTCGCTTTCCTGAGTCATCGCGCGAATCTCGGACTGCACAACGCGGGGAGCCAGATCGCTCAACCCCAACCCACGGCCCTTCAACGCCTCAGCCTGCACCATACATGCTCCTCCGTCCCAGAGTGCATCTATCTTAGTCCGTTGAGGCCGAGAGCACCGAACTCAATCACTCCCAATTCAGCACCTTCTGCGAATCCACCTTTGCGGCGTCAATCTCAATTCCAAACCCCGGAGCTGTCGGCAGGGTCAAGTGGGCTTTCTCTACTACTGGCGGGTTTTTCTCAAAGTGGTAATAGTGCCGCATTTTGTTGATCAGATACTCGCCCAGCGGAAACGTCATCGGCGACTGGCTCGCAATCACATGCATCGCTGCATGAATGCTGTGACCGTGTGGGATGATCGGAACGTCGTGCAGCGAAGCTACAGTGCCGATCTTTAGCAACTCAGAGATGCCACCGCACCACTCCGGGTCAGCCTGCACAACCGATAACGCGCCGGCGTTCAGATAGCGCGCCACTTCCCAGCGACCATAGAAGTGCTCGCCCGAAGCAATCGGAATCGACGTCCCATGCCGCAGATTCACGAATGACTCGATCTTCTCCGGATGCGCTATCTCCTCCATCCATCGCGGATGATACTTCTCCACTTGCTTCGCCCACTCTAGCGCGTAAGTCTGGTCCCATCCGCTGTATGCGTCGAACATCAGTTCCGTATCATCGCCCACCGTTTCGCGGAGTACCCGCACCAAGTCAACATTTCGCTGCATGCCCTCCGGACCTGACCCCGGACCGTCTCCGATGAACCACTTCTGGTAGCGATATCCTTCCTGCTTCAGCGCCGCGCTGCGCTTCCGCACCGCGTCTGGTTCCAGTGAAAATCCCAGGCAGCTCGCATACACCTCAACCGACGAGCGCGTCGGTCCGCCCAGCAAGCGATAGACCGGAACACCAAAATATCTCCCCTTCAGATCCCACAGCGTGTTGTCCACCGCGCTGATCGCCATCATGAAGAACCCATCCCGCGAGTGCCGATTCGACCGGTACATTTCGTCCCACATCAACTCTGTCGCTAGCGCATCCTTGCCCATCAGGAACGGCCGCAGGTTCTCCCACACCACCATCGCCGGTTCGCGCTCGATCGGCCCGTAGAGTCCCTCCAGCCCATCCTGTGTCTTGATTCGCAGATAGATTGCCGTGGTGTTCACGCGCTTCGTACCCGAAGGTTTGTCGTGATACACGGGTTTCCGCATCTCGTCATAGATGTCGAGAGGATTTACCTGGTACTGGCCATTTACTCCTGCCTCGGCTTCGTAGTGTCCATGTAGTTCGAGCAACTCAACTGCCGTGATCTTCTGGGGCTTCAAGCCGTCACGATGTAATGCTGCGCCACCTGTCTGCTCCGCTCTTGTCTCGGTTGCGGATATGCAACTCACCGCTGCGGCACCCGCTGCACCCAGCAGAGCTGCACGTCGGCTCATCCGTCTCGTAGGAAACGTCATCACTTCCACCTCTTTGGGGACGCTCGTCGCAGGATTTAGCGACCCCGCCAGCGTATCGTGGTGGAAGTGACGATGAACAGTCAAAAGACCGGTGATCAAGGTAAGGGACTAGAGAACGGGTCTTGACTCTCCCCCGCCCCCTTTCGGCTAAGTGCTCAATCTACGTGACTTAGCTTGGTACTTCAGGATTTAGGCATCGAGGTACGTAAAACTACATAACCCAGTTTCTGTCTGTATATTCAGTAGAGCCAAGTGGAGCTAATTAACCGGCACTCTATATCTCATTTATAATGAGATAGATACTCTATTATCGGACTTGACAAGATTTCCCCCGTTTTGGCTTGCTCATCGATGATGCTAGTTGACCCCAATCCGAGAAAACGGTAAACTCATTAAGTTTGGCGCTGCAGCCCGTGTGTCTTTATTCAGGGCAAAGCAGGCTTGAGCCGATCGTTTAGGTTCAGCCCGCTTACTTTGATCGACCGCTCCTGTCGCGCCCCATGCAGCACAATCCATGAAGGAAGCGGTCGGCGCTCCCCAAGATGCAATGGAGTCCGCACGCTAGAGGTTTTAGTCATGTACGCAGTCATCCGCACCGGCGGCAAGCAGTATAAGGTCGCTCCAGGCGACACCCTGAAGATCGAAACCACCGCCCACAAGGACGGAGCGGTTGAGTTCTCGGACGTCCTCGCCGTCTCTGGCTCTGAGGGCAAGTTCGAGAGCGACCTGAATGGCGCCAAGGTTACGGCTTCGGTGGTCGGCGAAGGCCGCGGCGACAAGATTCTCGTCTTCAAGCTGAAGCGCAAGAAGCAGTACAAGAAGATGCAGGGTCATCGCCAGAACTACGTCGAGGTCAAGATCAACGACATTCTGGTCAATGGCAAGTCGCTGAAGTAAACAAGTTTAGATTTCAAGCGCAACGCTCCAGATGAGCGGCGCGGAATGAGGCAATCGAAATGGCACATAAAAAAGGTTTAGGTTCTTCCAAAAACGGTCGCGACTCGAACGCGCAGCGCCTCGGTGTGAAGCGCTTCGGCGGCCAGACCGTCACCGGCGGCTCCATTCTGGTTCGCCAGCGTGGAACCCCGCTAAAGCCCGGCCTCAACGTCGGCCGCGGCAAGGACGACACCCTCTTCGCCAAGGTTAGCGGCGTGGTCAAGTTCCAGAACCGTGGCCAGCATGGCCGCTTCGTCTCCATCGAGCCGATCGCGACCGCGTAAGCTCAGTTTCGTTCATGCAAAGAGCCCTGCCTCGGCAGGGCTCTTCTATTTGCATCTTGCATCTGCGTTCGTTGAGCCGCTACGGCTGCACAAGAGGAATTTGCATAGCGATCTGTGTATCGATCATCATCTGCGCCTGCCGCTCTATCTGCTCATACAGAGCGCACTTCTTCGCCGGCAAGACCTTGCGAAACATGGGTTGGTACTTCGCCCGCAGAGCCACTACATCGGCATCCAGTTTCATAATGCGCTTGGTCCAGTCGTCCGCCTGGGCGTCGGTCATGTTGCCGTTGCTCTGTGCGTATTCCTTGATCACCGCGTATGTTTCGTTGTTGGCTGTTGCCAACTCGGTGGTGTATTTGTCGTATATGGGCCAGAATACCTGCGCTTCGGTGTCGGAAAGCGGCACGTTGGCTGCGATGAGCTGCTTCTTCTGCGAACGGATATCCTTTCGCATCAGGTCGATATTCTGGTCTAGGGTTGCTTGTGAACTCTGGGTTGCGCCCGTGGACCCTCCGGCGCTTTGGGCATAGGCTGAATTGCAAGTGGTCATTGCGACCGCGCTCAATGCGAACGCCGCTAGTAGAGGCCTCTTCATGGGAAAACTCCTTTAAATGCCGTTATCTGATTGAAATAAGGGGCCCATACTGCGTGAATGATGTGTCCCCGGATTCTACTGAAACGGCGTCGCGCGGTCTACCAGAGCTTTCTCTGGGATTCGGCTTTAGTTTTGAAATCGGAGGGCGCTGCGAGCCTTCGCCTTGGCGGCCTCTTCCTCCCGACTCTTGGGAGCTGAGGTCGTTTGCAGAGACGACAGAAGCTTCATCGAGGCGGTGGCGATCTCATCGATAGCCGTCAAAAACGCTTCTTCGTTTGCCTTGGATGGCTTACTGAATCCACTGATCTTCCTTACAAATTGCAGAGAAGCATTTCGAGCCTCCGAATCGGTAACCGGCGGGTCGAAGTTGAAGAGCATTTTGATGTTTCGGCACATTCGAATGGACCTCAACGAGGAATCTCACGAGCATTGCGAGCGAGCTCTTTAACTTTATTGCAGCGCGCCCGGTATCCTTAAGACGGCTTGTCACACTTTTACGGCGGCCGGCTTTCCCTTGTCATTTAGCTCAATTCGCGCCATGGGCGTGTGATGATCGTGCGTGAAGAGGACCAGCCACTTCTCCGGGATGGCACGCTGGTAGAAGCGCTTACGTTGCGCAATTGATTCCATGGGGTCAAGGTCGTATCCCATGACCCATGTGGGATCAAGGTGCGCGCTCGTGGGAATCAGATCGGAGATGTAACAGGCGTGCTCGCCCCCGGACTCCATGTGGACAGCCATAAGCTGGCGCGTGTGTCCGGGGAAGACTTCGACGGAGATCCCGGGGAGGATCTCCGGGTTCGCTGCAATACCTTCCGTTGTCAGTAAAGTCATCTGTCCCGATTTGATCAGCGGGTCGTAGTTGAGGGAGAGATAGCTAACGCGGTCGCGGTCGTACTGCATATGTCCGTGTTCGACCTCGCCTTTGTGCACGAAGTAGCGGGCGTTAGGGAAGGTCGGCGTTACCGAGCCGTCTGCATGCAGAGTTGTGTTCCAGCCGCAGTGGTCGAAGTGGAGGTGGGTGTTGATGACGATGTCGACCTCCTCCGGGCGGACGTCAGCCGCAGTAAGAGACTGAGGCAGTAGCTCCTGGTTTTGTTGGATCTCGCGCATCTTGTCATTCTGCTTGTTGCCGATGCCGGTTTCGATGACTACAGTTTGCGAGGCAGTGCGAACAACTACAGTATTCAGGCCGAGTAGGATGCGATTCTGTTCGTCGGCAGGGGCACGCTTCTGCCACAGCGTCTTGGGAACAACGCCAAACATGGCTCCGCCGTCGAGCCGGTAAGTTCCATCGGTGCAGATGATCAGCTCGAAGCCACCGAGCTGTGTGCGAGCGCGCACAAGGTCGGTGGCTTCAGAGGTGATCCAAGGTTTGTCGGTCATCCTCACCATCGTACTGCGAGGATAACCGGTTGGCGCGCAGTGGCAGTCAGGCCTGCGGCGCCCGCGCGGCGGCACTCATGATCTCCGCGCTGATGGGCGCGAGATCGGAGGCTGCAGCCGCGGCGACCAGCGCGGTCGTCGAGTTTCCGGTGACGACCAATGCTGTTGTTGTGGTCGAAATTGCGGGGGCCGCGACGCGTTTGCCCTGGAAACATGCGCGGCAGAGGACCGGCCGTCCTTGCGTTGGCTTGAAGGGAACGGTGGTCTCGACTCCGCATTCGGAGCAGGTGGTTCGGGTCTCGGTGCGTGAGATTCCGGCGGCTGCAGGTCCGGCACCGGCACGAGCTGCCGCTCCGGCGCGCCTCGACTTGCAAGGCTTGCAGCGCTTGGGGTCGTTCTTGAATTGTTTATCGAAGAAAAAGAGTTGTTCGCCGGCAGTAAAGATGAACTCACCACCACAGTCTGCACATGTCAAAAGCCGATCCACAAATTCCATAGCCGCTTCTCCCGTCGCGGGACAGGCTGAGGCGCAGGGTGGATTCCGTGGTAAGGGTCCTGCCGAGCGATCAACCTATCGAGGTCTGCACTTCTCGGATTTACAAGGGGCCCGGGGCCGCTCAGAAAGCGGAGTTCTACATGACAACCGGCGGCGAGCCGAAGTCGATTGGATTCGCCGCCTTGCCAGCGAACAGCGGGAGTCTGTTGCTGGCGTCTTCTTCGCGGCCATCTCTTTCTACGTGTCGAGAGATGGCCGCGCTTGAAACGGGAGCTTGATTTTAGTCCTGCTCCTTGCGGACCTTCTTGCGATTGCGCTTGCGAGCGAGCGCTTCTTTGACGCGCTTCTTTTCGCCCGGCTTGAGATAAAAGGAATGACGCTTTACTTCCTTGATGATGTCTTCTGTCTGCACCTTTCGCTTGAAACGGCGCAGAGCATTCTCAAGGGGCTCGCCTTCCTGGACTCGAACTTCTGCCAAGAAAAACACCTCCAAACATTCCCTAAGAGGGACATATGTCAGGATACTCCATTTATCAGTGCATGAATATTTCTGGTTCGAAAATTGCTGCCGACCGCCGCATACCCTCCCCCTGGGGTATCTTTGTGGGGCAAGATGCTTATTTTCAATAAGTTAAGTACGACGACGCTTCTCAAAATATTGAAAACACTTCGCTTATCCATTTAAATATTGATAGATAGAGACTTAAACGGAAAAGCCAAATCGAAGAAGCATGGAGCCAATTTCCAACCTGATTTAAGTATAAGCAATCGAGGGTAATTAATCGGCACTTTTATGTAGCAGATAATAAATGGTTTGTACGATTTTACACTTGACAAGATTTCTGGCCTCCCACTGAGCTTAAAATCGGCTGGCGGGGACGGGGGGACGGATGATCAGAAGTTATCAAGGGAAGACGCCGGTGGTGCCCGATACCTGCTACGTCGACCAGTCGGCACAGCTGATTGGCGATGTGGAGTTGGGCGAGCAGGCGAGCGTATGGATGAATGCGGTGCT
>Ga0157374_10000863_pt1 | contig 26494 bp, 16 predicted proteins | sample M25metaG_FD_115308 | JGI IMG/M metagenome (GOLD analysis project Ga0157374, IMG submission 115308) | Miscanthus rhizosphere microbial communities from Kellogg Biological Station, Michigan, USA - M2-5 metaG | ecosystem: Host-associated > Plants > Roots > Rhizosphere > Soil | place: USA: Michigan... | reverse complement strand
CGGCGCCCGCCCGGCGCGCGTCGACCAGGCGCGTGCCTCGTGGGAGCAAAGCGTTGCGCAGTATCGGCAGACCGTCATCACCGCCTTTCAAGACGTCGAAGACCAGCTTGCCGCGGCGCGCGTGCTCGAACAGCAGCAGGCCTTGCGACGTCAGGCCTCCGAAGCAGCGGATCTCGCCGAACAGCAAATGCTCAACCGCTATCGGCAGGGCCAGGTGGGCTATTCAGACGTCGTCACCGCGCAAATCGCCGCGCTCAGCGCACGCCGCACGCTGATGCAAGTGGGCGTGGCCCGGCAGTCCGCTGCTCTCTCGCTGATCCAGGCGCTGGGCGGTGGATGGACCGCCACGCAGGACGCCGCACCGCTGCCTTGAACGCAAGCGGCCCTCACTCGATGCTGTCACGCCGAATCGACGCGCTGCTCGGCCTCACGCGCCTGTACGCGCGGGCTCGCGGGCTCTGTCCCGAACGGATCGGCCGCTCGCTCAGCCGAGCACACGGTGCACGGCCTGTGCCAGCGCGAGCGGGTCGCTGATCGTCACGAACGCAATACCCGCCACCGCGCCGGTCAAGTGTGCATCGTGGTTCACGCCGCCACGAGCCTGGCGCGAGGCGTAGTACGTGTACGCGAGATAGCCCAAGGCGAAGAGCGGGCCGGGCACTGGTACGGGTATCGGAAAAACGAAGATCGATGCCGACGGAAAGTAGACGATGGAGGCGAACAGCACCGCAAGGATGGCACCCGACGCGCCCAGGCATCGGTAGTCCGGGTCACCGCGATGCTTGACCCAGGTGCCCAGATCGCTGGCGAGCAGGCCGAAGAAATACAACATCAGAAAACGCGGCGTACCAACGGCGCGCTCCACGGGAAAAGCAAACGCCCAGAACGTGATGCCGTTGAAAAGCAGATGGGCGAGATCCGCATGCAAGAACGCGCTTGTGAACAGCGTGGCGATCTGGCGGCGTGGTATCAGCCAGTACGGTCGAAACAGATTGCGCTCGATCAGGGCCGGCGAGGCGAACAGGCCGACCAGACTTGCAATCACGATGAGGGCAAGCAACAGCGTTGCAGCAGGGGAAGATACGGTAGGTGTCATGGCAGGTTCCGGCGACGCAGTGTGCCGCAAGCGTTCCTCTTGCGTTCTGCAAAACACCGGCGTGCGTCCAATGCCGCGTGGAAGGCCTGCAGTGCGGACAAGAACGTCCCCTCACGACAGTGCCGCCGCCAACGATTGGCGCGTCTAATAGAAAAATCTCAGCTCGCCGAACAAACCCTGGAGTCGTTTGTTGGCTCCGAAGAAACTGTTGGACGGCCCCCGGAACAGCTCCGCTCCAACGGTCAACTTTGTACTGTCGCTGACGGCGTAGTTCAGCATGGGGCGCCAATAGTTCGTACTGGGCCGAAAGTACTCGATCATCAACAACTCCGCTTCCACCGTTCCATTCCGCCATTTCTTGCCGATTCGCATCGTGGCACCAAATTTCCACCTGGACTCCTGGTTGAAGGCCACCGCGTTTGCCTCCGCAATGTTCCGCTCGCCGGCATTGACGATGGAAGCCACATCACCCGGGCGGGAATTCCTCTGGACAATCCCTTGCAGATTGACGTTCAACTCTTGATCGAAACTGCGGTCAAAGCCGGTGACCAACGACCAGTTGCCACCATACGAACCCCGCGCCTGTGGCTCATCTCGCGTGACATGCGCAAACTCGGCACGCCAGCCGAATCTTCCGAAATTGATGGCTGTGTCTGCGCCAAAGACCGAGATCTTTGGGTAGTGAAAATCTACGATCCCATCGGCGACGCCAGCCCGCCATTCTGGCAACAGCTTGTAGCCTCTAAAGTAGCTGACCGACCAGTCCGTGCGTTCGCCGTGCTCATCCCACTTCACTCCGAGCGGCCATCGCCCGACGGCCGGATGCCGCTCAGAGAACTGCACACCCAATGGCAACGGCATCTTGCTGGGTTCAAAGTCTGGACTCAGAAACAACGAGAAAGTCTTCTCGGCTTCGACGAAGTAGTCTGCTTTCAGCGCCAGAACGCCGCTGCGCTGATCATCATCGAACGGCAACTGAACCCGATAATTGCGCGGCGTCAAATTGTCGGTCGGATTGACGCCATCTGCACGTCCCCACGCCACGATCTGCTTGCCGATCTTCAAGCCCAGTCGGTCGCCCCGCCACAGTCCGTAGCCCTCGCGCAATTCGGCCTTGGCCGACGTGTCACCAAGATCCGGGACATGCCAGCGCACGACCGCCTTGCTAGTGAAACGATCGGTCCAGTTCGATTGGATCTCCGCCTCTGCCGTCACGCCAACATCATCGTCGCGGGCGGCCAGATCCTTCGACGCCTGGTAGTAATTCAGCCTTACGTCGCCGCTGAATTGATGCGCCGTGACCGCGTCAGCCGCGCTCGCCACAGAAACCGCCCCTGCGCTGACCCACAGCACCGCGAGACCTCTGATCAAATCATTTTCCTTCGATGGCCCGCGTGGAGAAGGCCGCGTCGGAAAGGCTTACATGGGTATCGATCTCGTCCAAAGAGACCACTGTCTTGTTGCCCGTTTGCACATTGGTCATCTCACGGACCTGGGCCAGCCACTTGTTCTTCTCCGGGTCGACCAGTTTGGGCCCATGAACCCGCTGGACTTTCAAGAGCTTTCCTTCCAGGTCGTAGTAATCGACCTTGACCTCGAGCGCGCTGTTCTTGTCCAACCACGTGACTTTCTTGCTATAGCCACTGTCGTCACGAACCTTGTCTGATGCTGGAATCGATTGCACGATTCCGCAGGGCAGACCATCGATTGTCTCCGTGCCCAGCAAGGTGTGCTTGTATGCCTCTACTCGTGGGGGCAGCATCTCTCCGTAGCTGAAGTCCGATCCCATAAAGCTGTCTTTCTTGTTGTTTGCCACGATTCGCCTGACCTTTTGCAAGGCAGGCAAATAGATCCAGATGTCGTCATCCGCATCGATTCGCTCGACTTCGAGGAACGCCGTTCCCTTGATGTCAGCGGGATACTGAAAGCGTACGATCAGATTGGAATCGATGCCGTTCTTCTGAAGCTTGGAGGTGGTTTCCATCTTGCGCTCCCGCTTTTGAGAGTCGGGCGCAATCAGCTGCATCGTCATCTGCACCCTCATCGCGCTGACCTTTGTCACGAAGAAGTTGCGTTCCATCAACTGATCCGCCGTGTCTTCAGCATGTGCCGGCGACAGCGCAGCACATGTCATCGCCATGAGCCCGGCGGCATATCGTGTGAATCGATTCAGCATGCAGGCAGCTCCTTCGATGGCAGAGGTGCACTTCCAAATACAAAGTTCGGCTTGAAGATCATCATCATCGAGCGCAGGAACACCAGGGCGCAGATGCTGCTGACCAGCATGGTGACGATCACCATGACTGCCAATCTGATGTAGAAAGCAAACCCGGTGGCCAGCAACACCGAATAGCCCCCTGCAATCGAGAATGCGATCAGGACGATGGCTTTGCCGGATGTCATCAGTGACGCCCGCGTCGCGAGGGCGAGATCACCATGCCGCCTCAATTCCTCGCGAAGTCTGAACAGCAAGTAGATTTCGTAGTCGGCACCCACCCCGATGGCCATCGAAGCGGTGGTCGATGTTCCCATGTCCAGCGGAATGCCGAACCACCCCATCAGGCCAAGATTGGCCAGAATAATCAGTACGAGCGGTATCGCGACAAACAGCCCTCCCACCAAAGATCGCAAAGCGAGGCTGGCGAGAATGAACACGACGACGCTCATCTGAATCATGTTCTGAACTTTGTCCCGCGTGAGCGACTCGTTGATCGCAATGGTTTCAGGCAGGCTGCCGCCAAGGCCGACGACCACGTTGGGAGGAAAATGAGCCGCAATGATGGGCTTTGCAGCTTCGTAGATCAGCTCGGCGTTCTTTGTGCTGTCCTCTTTCAGCAGCACCTGGACGATCGCATGACGGTAGCTCGTGTCCACCATGTTGTCCAAGTCTTGCGGCTGGCCCGACATTGAGAAGAGCAGCAGGTATTGCGCGACCAGATCCTGGGTGTCGGGAATTTTGTAGTACGAAGGATCGTCGTTGTGCATGGCCTGATTCATCTTCTTGACCATGTCGGCCAGCGATGTTGTCTTGCCGACACCCTCCCGCCGACCGAGGAAGTCCTGTAATTCGGACATTCCGCGCAACACCTCCGGATTCTTGATCGCGTCGTCCTTGTCGCCTGCGACCAAGAACGTGATCGAGTTTGTTCCGCCGAATAGCCGATTCAGCCTGGCGTCGTTGAGTCGAACTTCGCTACCTGGCAAATGATCATGGTTCAGACTGTTGTCGACATGGAGACGCAATACCCCAAGTACGGCGAGCCCCACAACGAGCAGTCCACCGAGCAGGATGCGCGACGCGTGGCCGGACAGGAGAAGGTCCGCCAGCGACGACAACGCACGATCCAGCCAACTCTGCTTCGGCGAGGAAACGGCGAGACGAATCTTTGGCGCCGGAAGTACCGCCCTTAGCGCAGGAATCAACGTCATTTCAAGCAGCAAGACCGCGACGACACCCGAACCGGCAAATACTCCGAAATGCCTGACAACGGACACTTCCGCGAAGGTCAAGGAGTAAAAGGTGATGCTGGCAATCAACCCGGCGGTGATCATGATCGGTGAGATCCATGCCATCGACTTGATGACTGCCACCCGACTCAGGTCTTTGACCGTGAAATTCGCAGGCGTCTTGCCGACCAGGGCAAGGTCGGCGACGACGGATGCATCTTCCTTGCGCGACACCACGTCGGCATATTCCTCGTAGTACCGCTTGAGAATTTGAATGGCATGCCCTGTTGCCACGGCCATGATGAGAATCGGCGTGTTGGTATTCATGACATCCATGTGGACGCCGATCAACCCCATGAAACCGAGCGCCCAGATGACGCTCAGCAGGCCCGTCACCAACGGCAGCAGTACGCCGTGAAAGCTACGAAACGACAGGTACTGCACCACCATGATCACCAGAAATGCCGCACAGAGAAACATGGGCAGCTGCATCACATGGCGCTCGGTTGCCGCCAGGTTCACCAGCAAGCCACTGGCGACGACGTCGACCTCGGTGTCCCGCTCCTTGTCAATCACCTGCACTAGCTGTTGATAGATCGCGTTGTAGCTGGGGCTGACCTTGTCCATCGTGAAATCCGTCAGCACCGCGGCGGCATCTCCCTGCGGCGACACCAGGGTGTTGACATACATCGGATTGGCCCGAACAGCATCTTTCAAACGCGCAAGACCTCCGGCATCCGCTGGGATGGTCTCCATGATGGAACGAACGACCATGCCGTCGTCGCCTCCTTTGATGGCTTTGATCTTGTGAGCGGCAAGACTGACCGTGTTCTCCTGGATAACGCCTTTTATTTGCTCGATGCCCTTTTGGATCCGTTGAATCTTGTCCAGCACCGCGGGCTGGTAGATGTCCCCGTTGCGAGGGATGATTCCAACCACGGTGAAATTCGTCCCGCCAAACAATTTCTCGAGCTTTTTGGTGGTCTGGACATAGGGGTGCGCTTGCGGAGCCCAAAGGTCGGGGTCCATGTCGAGCTTCAATCTCCCGACAAAGCCGAGCAGCAATGAAGTCACCAAAACCACCAACACAATGATCAACCACCGCAGCTTGACGACGTACTGGCCGTAACGAATAAGCAGCGAGCGAGATTTGTTCAACATGGCCTCCGCATCTGATTTCTGGAATTTGACCTGGTCCGCGGCAACCTCGTTGGATCGCGACTATGGAAAGGCGAGCTCGACCCAAGCGTTGCGTCACGTGTCCTCGTGAGCCGACCTCGCTGCCTGCGCGAGAGCCAGAATGGCTGCGAGCAACGGGGCCGATATCGCAGGATCCCCTGCGATATCGGCTGCCTGATAGTCTTTACCCGCCACGGCAATGACGGGCGACGCTTGCTCCACGACATTCCAACCCATCGTGGTGACGATTTCCGTGAGCGCCGCCTGTGCGTGCACGGCTCGGCCCGATGCATTGATCAGAGCGACGGGCTTGCCGAACAAGTCGGTGCTGCCGACAACCCAGTCGAGGGCATTTTTTATCGCCCCAGGAACGCCATGCGCGTACTCTGGACTCGCAATGATGATCCCGTCACATGTGCGCAACGTTTCGCGCAGGGCCTCGACCACAGGCGGAGGATCCTGTTCGATGTCCGGATTGAATTGCGGCAACGCACCCACCCCTTCGTACAAGGTGATAGTGATATTGGGCGGCGCGATGGCCGAGGCTGCACGCAGCAAGCTGGCGTTCGCTGACCCTTTGCGCAAGCTGCCAGATATCGCGACGAAGTTCAACGTATTGCTCATTACCTCGCCGTCGACCATGTCACGGGCATTCCCTTGAGGCCGTACAAAACCATTTCATGGCGAAACGCCAAGGAATCGATGTCGGTGGCAAGGCGCAGATCGGGAATGCGCCTGAAAAGTGTGCCAAAAGCAATGCTCAACTCAAGGCGCGCGAATGCAGCGCCGATGCACTTGTGCAAACCGTGTCCGAAGCCCAAATGACTGGGGCACTGCCGACGGATGTCGAAGGAGTCAGCCTTTTCAAAGGCTGACTCGTCGCGATTTCCGGAGTTCAGCATCACAAGCACGCCTTCGCCTGCCTTGATCAATTGCCCTCCGATTTCAACGTCGGCCGTCGCGGCACGAGGCAGGCCGGCATGATTCACCGACCAGTAACGCACCAGTTCGTCCACCAAGGTGTCGAGCACTTCGGGATCTTCCTGCAACTGCGCCAATTGGTCCGGATGCTGCATCAAGGTGAGCGTCCCCAAACCCATGACCTGCGCCATCGTGTCGTAACCGCCCAGCAGCAACAGGGCTGCCATGCCCACCATCTCTTGGTGAGTGGCACGCTCTCGGTTCGCCGCAGTGGCCACGAGGCGGCTGAGCAAGTCTTCGCCGGGCTGATCCTCCTTCGCGGCAACGACGCGGTCGAAATACATCATCAAGTCAATTGCCGCCGCCTGCGTCTCCTCTGCGGTTCGGCTGCGGTCAAGGACCGTGTCCGTTCTATTCTGAATAAAGGGGCTGTCCTCGAAAGGAACCCCGAGCAATTCACAGATGACAACAGACGCCGTCGGCAACGCCATGACCTTGACGAAGTCAACGGGCGGCTCCATGGCCAGCAACTGGTCAATCATGTTGTCGACGATGCCCTGAATCCTGGGCCTGAGCGTCTCCACATGATTCGCCTTGAATTCATCGACCACCAGCGAGCGCAGGCGGCTGTGTACCGGTGCATCCATCTGCATGAAAAAACCCGGCGGCGGAGCCACGTCGCCGGACAGGTAAGACGGGTAGCCCGCGGCCAAGGGGCTTGAACTGAAGCGCTTGTCTGTCAGCACCGCACGAATATCCTTGTGCCGAGTGACGAGCCATGCAAGATCGCCCCGCGGCGTTCGTATTCGAGCGATAGGCTGTTCGGCGCGAAATCGCTTGTATTCGGGCGGCGGGTCGAACGGGCATGTCCGTTGCGTGGGGAGCGAGGCGACAACGTGTTCGTCAACGGTGGTGTGGTTCATGAGAATCGTCCGGGTCGATGTGATGAATGAGGACGTGCCGACAGACTTCGGTGCACACAGTGGGGCCGCAAACAAAGATGCATGGGAGCGTTCTCCTGAGATCAATGGCACCCATCACCCGGCAGTGAACCGGCCAAGGTCTTGCCCAATGCATCGATCGTGGAGTGATCCCACATCAGTGTCGCCTCAAGCGTCAGACCGAGATGGTCCTCGATGTCACCGACAAGCGTGAGCGCATAGACAGAATCCAATCCATAGTTTGACAAAGAAACGTCGGTGCGAATGTCTTCCGGAGTTCTTCCAACGTATCCGGCAATGCGGTGACGCAGCCAGTCTTTCAACGCTGCTTCTGTGTCCTGAGTATCAGCAATTTGATTTGTCATGGATGATTCCCTTGGTGACAGTTGGAATGACAACACTTCAACCGGATAAATCGCGCCGGCGCAAGTCAAAACTCTGGCCATGTTCGTGGCGATGCCGCAGTTCAGCAAGCATGTGCGTGCAGTGCTTTGTCGACGTGGCCGGGGTGGCGTTATTCAGGCGGCATTGCAACCGCTGCAGCACCAATTCGAGCCAACGTGAATCGCGCAAGAACGCGTCGCCATGCTGTGCCGGCTTGGCATGTTCGTGCCACCACAGATTGAGGCACGCCGAGGCGGCGAGCAAGGTCACATAACGCCCGACGTGCGAATGGCTTTGCACACTCGCCATCACACCCACCTCGCTTGGCGGCAGTCCGGCGCAGTTTTGCTGCAATGGGCCGACCGAATCGACGAAACCCTTTGTCAAAGCGGCCAACTCAGAATGAGTGCGTTGGGCACTCAACGCACTTGAGGTTGCGATCAACGCCGAGATCAAGGGATCATGCTTGCCGGCTCCCAGCGTGATCGCATCAAAGGCAAACGGCGCAAGGGCGACGTCAACGTCGAACAACGCTGCAGGCACGGGCAATGCGTCTGGGCGCGTCCACGCCCGACGCGCCAATGGAGGCAGCTGCGGCAAGATCGTCATCTGACAGCTGGCCCGAGAGGCATGGCCGAACGACGCCGGCCTCAAATCTCGCAGCAATTTCTGGAACACCCCATGCGTCCCGCGGCGCATGTAAAACTGTGCGCCCAAGACACTCGACAAACTCGTCATCGCATCAATCAGCAGCTTGGGAATCAAATACTTGACCGCGGCGCTGTAGACGATTCCCGCACCCGGCGTGAGATGCAAGCTGCGCGCAGCCACAGTGACAAGGCAATCGCACAGCAGCAAGTCTGCGAAGGCATTCACGAGCAGGGCTTGCGTCAGCGGAAGATCAAGCACCCCTCGCCCATAGAGCACACGTTGGCTTGCGTGGCGCAACGTGAGCCGCAGCCCCGTATCGAGAATGCCCATGAACATACCCGGCAAGGCAACGCGAGTCACCTGGAACGCTTTGAGGGCCGTTTCCAAACCGCTGCCAGCGCTCCCCAGAACGCAATCGGGCGAGACGGCGCAGTCGTGGAGCCGGATTCCGCCCAAGGGCACACCACGCATGCCCATGCTGGCGAAACGCGGCGAATGACTGACGCGTTCTGCGGGTAGAGCGGCCTTGTCGACCAACAGCAGAGAGTGACTGCGACTGCCGGCCGTCGGATCGGTGCGCGCGAAGAGAACCAGGGCGTCCGCACGCTCCACATTGGCAATGACTTGCTTGCCACCATTGAGTACCCACTCCCCAATTCTCTGCACAGCCTCGAAATCGGCCCGCATCAAATCATTGCCGTGGTCGAGCTCATGGTAGGCACAGGCGATCTTCCGATTGCTCAGCAGCAAATCGGCCACCTTTACTTGCTGCGCTTTGCTGCCCGAGGCCCAGACATTCACCGCCGCAATCAGCGAGCTGGCCCCATGGCCCAGACCCAGGCAAGGATCACGTCGAAATAGGGCACGCCCCACATCGATGAGGTGCGTCAGGTCGTGCAGCCGACCGCCGAGAGAGACTGGGACAAACGCCCCCCCAAGGCCGAATCGGTCAAGCACCCGCTCGCCTTCTGCAAGCATTTCGCCGCGCTCGTCGGCGTCGAGAACCGCTTGAAAGCCGCACGGATTCGCAACATCCCATGGGTTGCCAAGCAGTGCTTCCAACTTGCGCAGGGGCGCATCCATGACCTCGCCACCCTTGTTTGCAGCGGTCATGGATTTACTCATCATGGGGTATCAGAGCCGACACGCGGCGCGGTCCGTCGACAAGGATGCGGTCGATGAGAAGGTCATAGCTCTCCATATCGGTCTCAAGTTGCGGTGCCGTGGGCGTCAGTTGGTGCACGATGCGAACGAGCGCGGACTCGAGCCACAGCGCGTCGTCCCACAGGGCCGTCGATCCTTCCTCTTCACGTACATGACGATGATTGGCGACCCAGTACCCGATGCAGGCCGCTCCCGCAAAGCAGAGCTCATAGCGTCGCGCCAGATCGAAGGCCTCAGGAGGAACATCGCGCGACGATGGTCTGTAGGCGCAACACTCCTGAATGAGCGTGGAAGCCGCCTCTTGAACTGCGTCGGCCATCCGCAGCGCCCGTGCGGTCGGCCGCCTTGCGCCTTGTATCTGGCCCAATTCGACAACGGCCTGAGGCAGAGCTTGCAGTACGCTGCAGCCCGTGTTGGAGACCAGCCGCAACCTCCCAGGCGCGAAGGGGGGCAGTGGCGCACGAGCATCCAGCGCCACTGCCAGGCCTTCCCTGTCGCACGTTTGCCCGTCGTAGAGGCGAGACAGCGAACCGAATTGGTTGATCACACTGTTTCGGTTGACCACCGTGCTGCCATCGAAGATGGCGACGATTCGATGGTCGCGTTCGATCTTTTGGTACATGCCATGCTCGAACACGCCGGTCAGGAATGCACGCGCACCCAGCAGGTCGCCGAGCGATGCAATGAGTTCGTCAATGACACTGGGCACAAAGGCCTTGGTCACTGCCGACACCACACTCATCTCGCCCGGCAGCGTCGTGATGCAGCGGCTGGCCACCTCACTGACCGTCTCGGCGACAAGCAAGGTCGCCGCGGCCTCGCCGAGCGTTCGCCGCACCAACGGAAGATCCAGCAGTCGCCGACCATACATCTGGCGTTCGCTGGCGAAGCGCAGCGCCAGTTCGAATGCATGGTCAGCCGCACCGAGCGACAAAGCCGCACACACGGTGCGCGTCATTTGCAAGGCTTTCAGGACGACTTCCAGACCTTCGCCGACCGTCCCCACCAGAGCGCCATGCGGCACGACAGCATCGTGATATGCAATGCCACTGATGTCGGCGCCGCGAATGCCATGCGTCGCCTCTTTCGGCAAACAGCGGTAGCTGCCGGGGACCAGTTCGCGTTTGTCCATCAGTAACAGGCTGAAGCCGCGCGGACCGCCCGCCGGATCGGTTTGAGCCAATGCACACAGCACCTGGCCGCGCGTGGCGTTGTTGATCGGCCATTTCTCGCCATTGACCAGCCACCCGTGCGGATGCTTGCTTGCCGTGAACTCACTGGCGAGCAAATCACTGCCGTGATGCCGCTCCGTCAATCCCCATGACACGATGGAGCCCGCGACAATTTCTTGTGCAAGCCATTGAGCCTGGGTCGGATCGGCCGCGACCCAGACACATGCAGCACCGAGAAAGGTCTTGCCGTGCGCCACGGCTGTCGTGAGGTCTCGGCGTGCCACAGCGCGCAGCAGTTGCACCAACTCCGAGAAGCTCTCCAACTTCCCGCCATGGCCCACCGGCACGTAATACGCAGCGAGGCCGAATTCATTCAGAAGCTGGCAGGCAGCTTCAGGACATTGTTCGCGGCGATCGTGTTGCGCAATGCATGCAGCAGAAAACGGCTGCCCGTCCCTCGCCGCATTGCTGAGGGTTTGCTCGACCGCGTCCGCGAAAGAAGCCATGGACCGCTTCATGCAGTGATTGGCTCATGCTGGGTTGAGACGGTGACGTCACGCAATGCCTGTAAATGAGGGTCGACGTCTTCATAGATGGGCACGCAAGACCGTTGCAGAAAGGCGGCTCGCATCGCGCCACGCTGAATCTTGCCGCTGGTTGTGCGCAATACACCACCGGGGCGCAGCAGCACGACGGCAGCCACACGCACGCCAACGGCTTGCATCACCGTGGTCTTGATGCCGCTCGCCAACGCCGGCAGCGCGGTCTCGTCGTACTGCCCCCGCAACTCGTGCGTGAGAACCACTTCTTCATGCGGTGCCGACACGGTGAACACAGCCCCGGCAGCGCCCGCAAGCTCCGGATGCTGGCCCCGCACTTCGAGCTCGATGTCCTGCGGATAGAGATTGCGTCCATGCACGACAAGAATTTCCTTGTGCCGACCTGTCAAGTAAAGCTCGCCTTCGTGAATGGCACCGAGATCGCCGGTGCGGAAATAGCCGGGGCTCCCGTCCCGCGTGCTCACACCGAAATTCTTGGCGCTCGTCTCGGCGTCTTGCCAATACCCCTGGGTCACGCTCTCGCCACGAAGCCAGATTTCACCGATCCCGCCCGAGGGCATCACTTCGCGCGTATTTGGATCAACGATGCGGATGTCAAAGTCATGCACGGCCCCGCAGCTCACCACCTTGCGGCCTGCATCGGCCCGGGGTGAAAACCGATGTTGCTCCAGCAAATCAACGTCAACGGAGCACACCGGCGCTGCACGGCGGCCGGTCCCTGAGACAAAGAGCGTGGTCTCGGCCATGCCGTAGCACGGACAAATCACGTGCTCTCCAAATCCATGGCTTGCGAACCGCCGGGTGAAAGATTCGATCGTGTTCGCCAATACCAACTCAGATCCATTCGTCGCAAACTGCAGACACGACAGATCAACCTCGGCAATCTTGTCATCTGTGATGCGGCGCGTGCAAAGCTCATACGCGAAATTTGGCGCTGCTGTAAATCCGATTTGAAAGTCGGAAATCATTCGTAACCAAAGATACGGGCGCTTCAAGAACGTGGTGGGAGTCATCAGAATGCAGGTTGTTCCCAGCAACAACGCCGGCAACAGCAGCCCCATGAGCCCCATGTCATGGAACAGCGGAATCCAGCCGCCGAAGCGGATGGCGGAGGTCAACCCATAGGCCCGGCAAAGGCTGTCCGCGTTGTGCAGGAGGTTGTGGTGGCTGACCATCACGCCCTTGGGATTGCCAGTGGACCCGGACGTGTACTGCAAGAGGGCAAGGCTGGTGCGCCCGACGCCAGCAGGTATCGTCCAGGTCTGTGCGTCGTTTTCGCCCAGGCTGTCGGTGGCAAGGCATGCGATGTGGCCCAACTCTTGAGCTTCAGCCCATTGCGTCACTGCTTGCAAATTGGGGCCGTCGGTCAACAGCGCGATCACATTGGCGTCGGTCGCGATGCGCCGCACGCGGCGTTGCTGATGCAGATGCTGGCCCGGCAAAGGCGCAGGAACAGCCACCATGCCGGCATAGATGCAACCAATGAACGCCGCTGCGAAGTTGACCCCTGGTGAATACAGCAACATGACACGATCGCCCGCCTGGCCACGAGGCTGCAGCCAAGCCGCGATTCGGCGGGCCTCTACGTCGAGTTGGCGATATGACAACGACACCGCCGTGGCGGGCCTTGACGGATCAGGCACCAAGATCACGGCATCGTGAGTTGGCTTTTCCCGTGCGTGTTGCCGAATGACGCTGATGATGTTGGCGTGGGCCAAAAATGGACTCATGCCGCACCCCCTGTCAGAGTCGGTGCAGGCAGGTAGCCCGTTCCGATGAAATAGTCGAGGTACAGCTTCAGGAAGTCTGTGTCGATGGGTCGGCACACGATGCCGGAGCCGGTGAGCGCTGTTTGCAAGTTGCTGCGGCGAAAATGCGGCGTGCTGGCCGGGTAACCCAAATCGGCGGATGGCGTGTCAGAACCGAACAATGGAAAAAACTCCGCCAACGCGTTGTCTTCACCCCGTTCCAGCGCTGACGCCAAGCTCTGATACCACTTTGAATAAGGCACGCGCTGCACCGGATACCCGCAGTATTCCAACATGTCCACCAACTCGCTCCAGCGCACGGTGTTGGCGGCGGGCAGGTTGAAATATGTACCGCTCGATGCCTGGCTCGATGTGCCGTTCAGTGCCACGTAGGCGACAGCCTTCGCACAGAAATCCACCGGGACCATTTCCAGGCAGACGTTGAAGTCCAACGCCATGCCCAGCTGAATGCAACCTTTGATCGCGGCATTCAGGAAGGTATCTGTCGAGCACGCACCGGTATCTTGCGCGCCAGTGATCAACCCAGGTCGATACACGCAGACAGGCAATCCGCGCGCTGCAGCCAAACTGACAAGCTTGTCCGCGACCCATTTGCTTTGACGGTAACCGCCCACCACGCCATCTGCTTCCACCAGCGGTACTTCAGAGAAATCTTGAATGCCGTCGTGGCCTGGATAAACGGCAAGCGATGAGATGAAGTGCACTGGCTTGATTCGCCGCCTGCCTGCCAAACGAAGTACCTCCAAGGTGCCCAAGACGTTCACGGCCTTCAAACGCTTGTACGGCACCGCGTAGCTGGAGAGTGCTCCGTTGTGCACGATCAATTCCGCATGCTGTGCCAACCCTTCATAGCAGGAACGGCGCAGGCCGAAATAGGGCTGGCCCAGGTCACCCACGAGACCAATCAGGCGCTCCACATCGTCTTCGCGCAGCAGTCCGTATTGCTGCAAATTCCGTTGCACACGCTGCGAGGCATCCTCTGCATCGCGGGCGCGAACGAGCACATAGATCTTGGCCTTGGAACGATCAAGCAGCTCCCGAAGCAAATAGGCGCCCGTGTAGCCCGTGGCGCCCGTGAGAAATATGTGGGACCAGTCTGTGCTGATGGCGGGCAACGCTCGCTCATCGGGAGTGACGTCTGCCGGCAAGGTGGCTTCGGCAAACAGATCGGAATGGCTCAGGCTGCGTGGGTTCCCCTCGCGCTCGAGTTTTGCGGCGCCCTTGCCGGTCAGCATCTTGGCGAGTTCGGCAATGCTGGGGTGGTCGAACAATCGCCGCAGGTTCAGTGCCACCCCGAACGCTTCTTTGACGCGCGCCGCCATTTGCGCTGCGGCGAGAGAGTCGCCGCCCAAATCGAAGAAGCTGTCCGTGACGCCCACCTGGGCGAGCCCGAGCACTTGACACCAAATTTGCGCAATCCGAATTTCGTCTGGCGTACGAGGTGCCACAAAACTGCTCGCCGTCGCGTCGGCAAAGGCCTTGAGAGGCAATTTGCTGCGGTCCACTTTGCCATTGGGCAGCTTGGGCAGCTGCGGCAATACGACAAAGCGCGCGGGCACCATGGCATCGGGCAAGCGACCGCGTGCGAAGGCGTCCAACTCCGTGCGTAGGCGCATGGCCGATGCTGACAACAAGGGCGCATTGGCCACGTCAGTGGAATGCAATGTCATCGTCTCTCCTCCCTGGGGTCAAAATGAAACCAGATCGCCGTTGGGCGAAACCGATTGATAGCGCGCGTGTGAGCGCCGTCAGACCGTGCGGCTCATCACTGCATCAAACCGGTCCAGGCCGCCATGCAAGGGCACCAACAGATGGATCCGGTAACCATGCCGTTCAGCCAGTTCAGCCACTGCCTCGGGGTCGACGGCGCTGCCGTCATCCGCCTCCCAAAGTGACTTCTCCAGATCCCAGGCAACGGCAGATGCATCAGCCTCACGCAGCAGTTGCACCAACTTCAACGGGCGCATCAGCCGTTGATTCGGGATGTCGGTGATCGTCAACGCAGCCATGCCGGTGCGAAGTTGGCGATCGAGATCGGCCAATGCGGCGGCGACGCCTGCCTCTGCGCGCTCATTGACACGGTCGCCCCAACTTGACGACGTGCCGGGCGGCGGGCGATCTTTCTGATCTCGACCCAGCAGCGACACGTCGAACCTGAAGCAAGTCAACTCGTTTTCAGCGTGGCCGCGCTTGATCTCCAGCCGAGGTGCAGCCAAGGTGTCGATCCGCGCCGCAAGCTGACGGAAGAAGGCAGCTGACAAGCAGAGTTCGTGCTCGGCGCTCAGCTGGCGCGCTGCCACCGCGGCGATCTCGCGAGCCGGCATCAACGCAGGCGCTCGCCTGAATTGAACCCAGGCATGGAACGCTTCCAACAGTCCCAGATCACGCACATCGCCCACGAACACAGCGCCTTGCGTGCCCACGACACGTGCGGCTTCGCACAACACACGTTCCAGGTATTCGGTGCCCGGGAAGTACTGAACCACCGAGTTCAGGATGACCGTGTCAGCACAGCCCTGGGCAAGCGACTCGATGTGGGTGGCATCGGCGCGCTGGAGCGAAACGCACCGTGCAAGAACATCCGGCCGCGAAACGAGTGACGCCTCGGCGCGTCGCAAGGCCGCATCGGAGACATCCAGGCCCACATAGCGCTGCACGCGAGGCGCAAGCTCCCGCAAGAACAGTCCCACGCCGACCCCGACATCGACGACGCTTGATGGTCGCAAGGCATCGATGCGCTTGACGGCGTGACGCAGCCATTCGCGCATCTGTGCCGCTGGAATGGGCTCGTTGTCGTAGCTGCTGATCCAGCCGGCGAAGTCGCGTGCATCGTCGTCGTCGCGAACTTCCGTGCCGCTGTACGCACCATCCCAAACCTCGCCCCACCGACGTACGTGCGAGGATTCAGCATCGTGGTCGCCCAAGCTGGATGGAGAGACGAACGCCACCAACTCGGCCGTCCCTGAATCCTTCACCTGTGCGACCACCGCGACAGCCGACACTTGCGGATGCAGCGACAACACGCTTTCGACTTCATCGGGCTCCACACGATGACCCAGGATCTTGACCTGGCGGTCAACCCGGCCGAGAAATTCCAGCAGACCATTGCGACGCCATCGCACGCGGTCGCCTGTGCGGTAGATCTGACCGTTGCCCGACGGATGGGCGGGAAATCGTTCTTCAGTGAGTTCAGGCCGCCCCAGGTAGAGCCCGGCGACTCCATCGCCGCCAATCCAAAGCTCACCGGCCACGCCGATCGGAACTGGCCTGCGTGCTGAATCGAGCACCAGCAACTCGGTGTTGGCAATGGGTCGCCCGATGGGGATGACGCTGGACTTGATGTCTGCTGCCCGGTCCAGTTCATGAACCGTCGACCAAATCGTGGTCTCTGTGGGACCGTACATGTTGAAGACACGTGCGCGAGGCAGCCCCGTCAGGAGGCGCTCGGCCAAACCCGCAGCAAAGGCTTCTCCACCGACCAGCACGGCATTGGCCGTCTGCAGGGCTTCCAGAGCGGCCGGATGCGACGCCACGGCGGCAAGAAAGGAAGGCGTGCTTTGCATCAACGTGATGCGATGCCTCTTGCACAAGTCCGCGAACGAATGTTCAACATCGGCTGCTTCTGACGAATGCAACCAGGCGAGACGACGCAGCCCGGGCAATCCATCGCATATCTGTTCAGTCGTGAGACCAAAGTCAAGGTCGTACGCAACACCATCCACCCCTGCCCGTGCAAGGCCGTGCAGCACATCAACGACTTGCGACGGCGAGCCGATCAACCCGAAGCGGTCGAAATACCGATCAACGGCGAGCTCTAATTCCGCGTCGGACACCACACCCGACAAGGTTGAATTGCCAAGGACCAAAGGGTGGAGTTCAGGATGTGCAGCGACATAACTCTTGAAGGTGATGCGGCCCAGTTGCCTGGCTCGGTCGCTGTCATCGAGCACAAAGCTCGGCACAGCAACGAATACTCGGCCGTCCGGCTTTTCGGGCGCAAAGGCTGCGGCTGCGCGATAAGCGTCTACACAGCGTTTCAGCTCCTCCAACGGACGCAGCATCAATGGCGTAATCACCGAGGTGCCGGCGGCGGCGGCCCGCTCGAATGCCCCGACATCACACGCGCCGTCCAGCCAGCGCATGTCTTCGTGCAGGCCGTCGGGAAACGTTGCCCAACCGTTCTCGCGCGCCAGCTTGCTCGCTGCCACGCGCCACATGCTTTGTTGCGCCGGCAACAGCACGCCGTGGTTCAAGGGGCGGCTCGCCGCCAACTCGTCACGCGTGAGATTGCCGATCATGTTTTCGGAGGCGACAACAACTTTGGCCCCACGAGTCAACGGCCACAGCAATTCCAAGACCGAGATGTCGAATGAGACGCTGGTGATAGCCAGCACCGAGTCCGTCGCAGTGCATGGAATGCGGGAGTTCATGCCCGCGAAAAAATTAACCACGTTCCTGTGGCGGATCACCGTTCCCTTGGGAAGCCCTGTCGATCCCGAGGTATAGATCACGTACACCGGATCATCCCCGCGTGCGTCCAGGGCGGTGTCGGGAGCCACCGATTCGCGCGGTCGAGCAGCAATCAAATCTGCGTCGCGATCGATCAGAAGAAGGTTGCCGGCCGCGAGATCGCTCGGCCCTGCGAGATCGGTGATGAGACAGTCGATGCCAGCGTCGCCAACGATGAAATCAAGTCGCTGCCGAGGAAATGCAGGATCCAGCGGCACATAGGCCCCCCCCGCCTTCATGATCGCCAGCAAGGCGATCACCAGTTCACAGCCACGATGCAGGCTGACACCCACGAGGCTGCCGCGATGCACGCCGGTGTGGCGCAGGTGGTGCGCCAACTGATTCGCGCGGGCATCCAGCTCGGAATAACTCAGCGTCTCCCAACGGTAGGCCAGTGCGGTTGCCTGCGGACTTCTGCCGACCTGGGCCGCGAATTGCTCGTGCACGGTGGCACGCGCGTCATAGTCGACAGCGGTGTCGTTCCAGTGCGCAATGGCTTCTGTTTCGGCGGCGTCGAGCAACTCGATTTCCGCAATGTCTTGCGCAGGATCTTCGGCGATCGCCGCCAGGGCACGTTGGTAGTACCCGACCAGACGACCACAAAACTCGGCATCAAGAACCGACTGATCGCAATCGAGCCACAAGCGCAGACGATGATGAACCGGATCCATCAGGAAGTTGACTGCCAATGGAACATTGGTTTCGGCGACGCCGATGCTGTCGAGGATGGCCACGTCTGCACCGTGGGTCGTTGCTCGCCACGGCAAATGGAAATCCATGAAGTTGACGTAGCTGTCCAACTGCAACTGACCGTCCAGGTCTCGCTGGATTTGGGCGAACGGATACCGCCGATGGGATGCGCTGTCCTGTTCCTGAGCAAAGACTTGGCGAGCCAACGACAGCAAGCTGCACGAAGCCGTATCCAGCCGCACGGGCAAAGTGTTCAAGAACACTCCAATGACCTCGTCGCCTCCCGGCTCTTCCAACCTGCCGTTGGACACCACGCCCATGACCACGTCCGTTGCGTTGCATACCAGGCGCAAGACCGCCACATGAGCCACGGCAAGAAGGGATTTCAGCGGCAAGCCTTCTTGTCGGGCCAACGCGTCCAGCTTCTGCGCAATGCGGCCATCCAGTGGCACGTCAAAGGCTTGCTGTCGAGTGACGCGCTGCTCCCCATGCTGCAGCCCTTTACGGGGCAACAACGTGGGCTCGGCGCCGCGCAAAAGACCAGCCCAGAAACTACGCGACTTGTCGTCTTCAAGCGCTCGCTGTTCTTCCGCAACGAAGTCTCGAAAGCTTGAAACGATCTGAGGCAGCCACAACTCTTCGCCCGACAGCAAGGCGCGGTAGCGGTTGAGAATTTCTCCCAACATCACCGCATCGCTCCACCCATCGAGCACCACGTGATGTTCGACCACCGTGAGTTGGAATGAGTTGCGCCCTCGTGGATGCACGTGGAAACGCAGAAGCGGCGCCTTGGCGACGTCGAAGCGGTGAAACTTGGCGCGCGCTATCCAGTCTTGAATCGCCCGGTGTGCGGCAAGGGATTCCTCCCCTAAGTCATCTTCGAAGTCGATCGGGATATCAACGTGCGAATGAACCAGTTGGAGCGGCTCGGAATAGGTGGATAGATCGAACGAACTGCGCAACGCAGGATGTCGGCCGATCGTCTCGCGCACCGCTTGTCTGAGCGACTGGTGATCGAGCCGGGCGGCCAGATGCAGGCTCGTCACAACGCGATACACGGCGGTATCGGTATCGAGCTCCGCATGAAAGAGCATTCCTCCTTGCAACGCGCTGAGCGGATACGCCTCGTCGAGGCCGTCCGGCAGCAATGCGCGATCTTCGGCGCGCAACAAGCCGAACGCGTCATCTTGAGCTCGGTGTCCGCACGCATGGTCGACGGCCCGCAGATGCCGCGCCAACAATTGGATCGTGGGAAATCGGAACAGGTCTTGGATCGAGAAAGAATAGCCCTGCCGCTCCGTTGCCACCCGCATGCGAATGGCAAGCATCGAATCGCCCCCAAGCGAAAAGAATGACTGGTCGACGCTGAAGCGGCTGATGCCAAGTACCTGCTGCCAGGCCTTGAAGAGCAATGCTTCGCTTGGCGTACTCGGTGAGACAAGTTCGCCGGCAACTTCCACTTCCGGACGTGGCAATGCGTTTCGATCTATCTTGCCGTTGGGAGACAAAGGCAAGGCGGGCAACATCACGATATGCGACGGCACCATGTACTCTGGCAGTTGTGCGCGCAGTGTGGACAGCAACTCTTCTACGAGATGCCTTCGAGCCTCTTCCCCTTCTTGACCTGGGACGACGTACGCAACGAGGCGGCTTTCCGACTGCGCAGCACCCCACACGGTGACCACCGCTTGATTCACCAGGTGATGAGCGAGCAGCGCCGATTCGATCTCACCCAACTCGATGCGGAATCCGCGCAGCTTGATCTGATGATCGAGTCGTCCGAGGAACTCGACTGCGCCATCTTTGCGAAATCGGGCAAGATCGCCAGTGCGGTACATCGTCCCAGCTGCGAATGGATTCGGAAGAAATCGCTCTGCCGTCAGCTCTGGCCGGCCAACATACCCACAAGCGACTTGAACACCGCCGATGTACAACTCGCCCGGCATGCCGATAGGCGACGGGAACCCGTTCGCATCAAGTACATGGATCTGCGTGTTCGCAACGGGGCGCCCAATGGGTATCGGCCCATCCGCGTCTTCTGGACGACATTGCCACGCTGTCACATCGATCGACGCTTCAGTCGGGCCGTACAGGTTGTGCAGCTCTGTTGCGTGCATCTCGGGCTTGAACACGTCGAAAAAGCGTCGTACCGACTCAGGACGCAAGGCTTCCCCGCTGCATATCACCCGCCGGAGGCTCTTCAGTTCGGCCAGTCCGGATTCGGCCAGGAACAGGTCGAGCATGGGTGGAACGAAATGAAGCGTCGTCACCGCCTGCTCATGAATGATGCGGGCGACGTAGCGAGGGTCTCGGTGCGCTCCCGGGTCTGCGAGGAACAAGCGTGCGCCTGTCATCAACGGCCAAAAGAATTCCCACACCGATACATCGAATGTCATCGGTGTCTTTTGCAATACGCACTCGCCAGGCTCAAGTCCGTAAGCCTCTTGCATCCATAGCAGGCGGTTGACGACGCCTTTGTGCGGCACCTCGACGCCTTTCGGTTGTCCTGTTGAACCGGAGGTGTAGATAACGTAAGCGACGCTCTGCGGCGAGGCTGACGCTGGGGCGACGTTCTCAGCGGGCGGCAAGTCTGCCAGCAACTGATCCACCGCCAGGATTTGCACACCCGAGGGCGACAAGCGGTCCCTCAAGGTTGATCGACTGAGGACCAATTCGATCGCGGCGTCGTCGATCTGATACTGCAGCCTTGCCAAAGGCAGCTCCGGGTCCAGCGGCACATAGGCCGCGCCAGCTTTCATGACAGCCAGCAGATCAATCACAAGCTCCAGCGAGCGGTGCTCGAACACGCCAACTCTTGTCCCTGGCGCCAGGCCGAGCCGACTCAGGTGCGCGGCCAGACGGCTGCTCGCGTCGTTCAATTGCCGGTACGTCATGGACTTGCCGGTCATCTCGATTGCGACGGCGTCCGGCGTACGGATGGCCTGAAGTTCGATCAACTCATGCAAGCACCTTGTCAGATCGTATTGGCGGTCCGTCGCATTGAAGGTCGCCAATCGTTCCCGCTCGTCAGGCAGGAGAAGATCCAGGCGTGAGATCGGCAATTCAAGGTCGGCCGACAAGAACGCATCGAAGAAGTTGACGAAGCGCTGCTGATGGTTCCTCAGATCCTCGCTCGTGTAGAGGTCTGGATTCGCATCAAAGTAGATGGTGAGGTCAGAACCATCGGACGCGGCATAGAAGCCAAACGACAAGTCCGCAACAGGCCCGGAAGACAAGTAATGCGCTGTGGTGTCGCATTCGCCGAAGCGCACTTTGTGATCGAACGACATCACGTTCGCGACAGGTCCGGTCAGCTTGTCTTCCCCGCCGGAGATGTTCAACGCACGATGCAACTCCTCGCCACGATAACGTTGATGGACCAACAAGCGCCCGATCTGCGTTGACACCCCGAGAAGCAAATCCTTTAGCTCAACATTTGAGGGAACGGCCAACCGGAGTGGCAACTCGTTGGCGAGCATGCACGGCGTGTCTCTGACGGTCGCCGTCATGCGAGCAGTCACGGGCAGGCCGAGCACGACGTTTTCATTCCCGGTCATGCGCTGCATGTATGCAGCCGTTGCTGCGAGCATCAGAACGGACCATCGATGGCCGAATCGCTCAGTCGCCTCGCGCACACGTCCGATAGTGGGCAAGTCGAAACGGGTGATGCACCTCAGCAAGTTTCGAGAAGCAAGAGACGCCGCGCCTGACAGCCGAGCCGGTTTGGCAGATCTCTTGAACGCGTCCAACCAGTACTGTTCGTCTCGTGCATGGCTCGCAGAAACACGATAAGCCTCGTCCTCCTTCAACAGATCGCTCAGCGAAACAAAGGACGCTGCCGTGCACGGGCTTTCAGTGGCCATGGCGGAATAGATCTCGCCAACTCGGCCCCAGTATCGCGTCTGACCGAAACCATCCATCAAGATATGGTGGTATCGGACATAGAAGAAGTAGTGAACGGGGCTGAGCTTGAAGAGGATGTGGGTGTAAAGCTCGCCTTTGTTGAGATTGACGAACCGAGACAGATCACTCTTCATCTCCGCCTCAGCATCTGCCGCGGGGTCAGGATGCCTGGAGACATCGGCGAAACGCAAGACCTCCGGGGGCACGGGTCCGACAAGCTGCCGAACGCCTTCATCTGATTCGATGAAGCGAACGCGAAGCGCCTCGGACTCAAGGAGCGCTTGACGTAGCGCCGACTCCAGAATCGCGGCATCTACTTCGCCGTGGATTTCAAGATAACCGCCACAGTTGTACCTGGGATTTCCAGGATCCAGCTGTTGAGCAATCCAGACACCATGTTGCGCCCGCAGCAGCGGCAGAAATTGAGACTTGCCTGACTCATCTGCCCCGGCCTGCACCCAGGCTTTCGGTTTGTCGTTGATTGACGCTTGCATGGCGGTTTATCGACCCTCTACGATTGGCTTTCGCACCTCTGGATACGCTTACTCCACAACATGGAGGCTCACGACAAATTCAGCATTTCGTACGCACGTACCTATAATTCTTGATAGTTGACCTGTTCGTAGAAATGCCTACATAAAAGCCACGACTCTTCGTCCTATGTGGTGCAGCAACTATTGACCAGCCTTCGATTATTTGAGCAATTAATCCCAACATTGGATTTAATTACATTAAGGAACGATCTGGACATCTTGAGATGTTCCTGCAAGTGATCCAAATATTTCTCTGACGGGAAACATTGACGGCAATAATTGCTGCCTAGGATTTCCTGCAAGGCGCCTGCTCGATGATTTCTTCGCCGACCGTTGGAATCAATTTGCGCAGCGTCAGGACGGGCGCGGGTCCGTCCTGACGCTCGGCACATACGGCAAGCAAGTGTTCCGGCGTCGGCCGGAATTGCCAGAAGCTCCAGCGACGCTCGTCATCGCCCAGCTCGGGGGCGATGGTGAGGCGCGTGGCCTGCTCATACGGGAAGTGGAAGCTGACCTTGTCGAGCGGAATCGACATGCCCATGCCCCGGGCCTTGATGTACGACTCCTTGAAGGTCCAGTACTCGAAGAACCGGTCCTGGCGACGCGTCGCGGGCAGGCGGGCCAGCTCTGCCGCTTCCGCGGGCGAGAAGAAGCGGTCGGCGATGCCGGTCGACACCGGGCGTTCCAGGACGTTCTCGACGTCGACGCCGACGTCGCGCTCGCGCGAGACTGCCAGCGCAATCAAGCCCCGGGTATGCGAAACGTTGAATCGCAGCGTGCGGGCGTCCGGGTGGGGGTTGGCGATCTCGGGGCGACCGTAGGCGTTGACGGTGAACGCCCAGTCCGCGGGATCCACCGCCGCGTGGCGCGACAGGACCGTGCGCACCATGGCGCGCGTCAGCAGATAGCGCAGGCGGTCGTCGGCCAAGTGAAATCGCGTCTGCTGACGCCGCTCGTCCTCGCTCAGCAGCGCGCTCAAGTGCGAGAGCAGCCGCGCATCGACCACTTCCTGGTGGAAGTTGAGCCAGACATCGATGGCGTGCATCGAGTCTCAGCGCGACGCCAGCAAGGCCGTAAGGTTCTTCTGATCCTGGCCGTAGGGCGTCAGGATCGGGTGGGCGCTCGAGCGCGATTGGGCGGCCAGTCCGTACTTGACGAAGGTCGCCAGCGTGCCGCTCGGGCCGAGGTCGATGTACCGGTGCGGGCCCTGGCGCTCCAGATGGGCCACCGCCTCCTTGAACCGGATCGGATGGCGCACCACGCGCCAGAAGAAGTCCTCAGGCAGTTCGGTGAGCGCAGCAGCCTGCTCGCAGCACACGATCGGTATCGTCGCTTTGGCCAAGGAGATTGCCCGCATGGATGCGGCAATGCGCTCGCGCGCGTCGTCGATCCAGCGCGAGTGGAAGGCAAACGACACCGCCAGCCGCTGGTGCACGATGTCGCGTTGCTTGAGGGCCGCCTCGATCGCATCGAGCTTGGCGCTCGGTGCGGACACGGCGAAGTGCGAGTGGAAGTTCACGCCCGCCAGTTCGCTGTGCTCGTGAAGAAAGCGTTCCTGGTACAGCGCCGGGTCGGCGACGATCGCGAGCATTGCTCCGGGCTGGCAGGACTTCTCGAATGCGAGGGCCTGCTCGATCACCGTCGCCATGGCCTGCTCGACGCCCATGCAGCCGGCCACCACCGCTGCCGCGACAGAACCGAGGCTGGCACCCAGGGTCAGGTCGGGCTTCACGTTCTCGTGCATCAGGCACTGCGCGAGCGCGTACTCGATCATGAAGATCGCGGGGTGCGTCAGCAGGGTTCGGTCGAAGACTTCGGACTTTCCCGAAGAATGGATCGCGTCGACGACACGCCGGCCGCACATCCTCAGGGCCAGGTCGTCCAGGCAGATCATCGATTCGCGAAAGACCTCGTTCGTCTCGAACAGCTGCCTGCCCATCTGGAAGTACTGCGAGCCTTGGCCCGAGAACATGAAGACCGTTTTGGGCGCAGCGCTGTCCATCGGCCGCCCCTCAGGTTTCACGCAGCTTCGCATCGATCTCGAGCGAGTGTGCGCACGTCACCTGCAGCCCCAGCGAATTGAAGTACCCGCACCAGCAACTCGCGGCGTTCATCGCATCTGCCATCGACGGCACCGTCTCAATCTCGAAGATGCTGATCCGGGCGCTGTCGGCGGTCTCGCCCACCGCCTGCGCGATGTCGCCACGGCCGCTGGTCATAAGCTCGGAGACGATCAGGTCTTCCTCCTGGTCCACCGACCTCTGCGTCCATCCGATGTAGCGCAGGTCGTCGATGCTCAGGCCGAGTCCGAAGACATGGTAGTTGGGCGTCGTCACTTCAGTCCCCTTTCATGAGATACGCACGGCGCTGCCGGCAACTTCAGGCCGGTGTCAGCTCGTCCAGATCGAAATAGCCGTTGTATCCCTGCATGTAGACGGCCGCGCGGTGGCCGAAGAGCACGAGGGCTTCGGTGCGGGTTTCCAGGTCGTCGTAGTCCGCGGTCGAGGACGTGACCTTGGTCCCGATGGCATAGCGCTTGTTCCAGGCGCTCACCTTGTCCAGCGCGCTCGCCGACGCAGCGCCCGGTTCGCTGCCGGCAGGCTGCTGCTGTTCAGGCGGGCGAAGCTCGGCCACGACGCGATCCAGCAGCTCCTGCGGCGTCTGCATCTTGATCGTGTAGACCATCTTCGTGAGCACATCGCCCAGGCTCAGCTCTTCGAACTCCGCTGCATCACCCCGGCTTTCGCCCACGGCCAGCAGGTACTGGATGCTTTCGCACCAGCGCACGGTACTTGCGATCTGGCTACACAGCGTTTGCAGAATGGCACCGTTGTCGTAGGGCCGGGCCGTGACGTTGGCGATCACCGGGATCTTCGGCGCAGCGAATTCGAATTCCTCGAGGTATTGCTTGAATTGCGCCATGGCCTCGCGCATGAACGGCGAATGGAACGCGCCGCTCGTCGCGAGGGGGTAGTAGCGCATCGTGCCTTCCTGAAACAGCGTCTCGGCCTTGGCGATCTCTTCCACCAGGCCGGACAGCACGATCTGCGACGGCGTGTTGTAGTTGGCTAGATGAACATTGCTCAGGCCATGGCTTGCGAGCCGTTCCTCGATGGTTTCGCGTGTGGCATTGAGCACCGCCGCCATTCCGCCGCTGGAGACTTCGCCCATCAGCTCGCCGCGCCTTTGCACCAGCTTCAGGCCGGTCTCGAAGTCGAAGCATCCGGCCACCTGCAGCGCATTGAACTCGCCGAGACTGTGGCCGACGACGAAATCCGGCGCCTGGTTCGTGTCCGAGATCTTCCTGGCGTATTGCAGCGCGTTGACCACGTACAGCGCCGGCTGCGTGAAGCGCGTGTTGCCGAGCTGGTTGTCCGGATCTTCAAGGCACAGCCGCTTGATCGAATAGCCGAGGATGCGGTCGGCCTTGTCGGTGAGCTCCTTGAACTGGTCGAAGAGCTCGCCGCCCATTCCCTTGTACTGCGAGCCTTGCCCCGGAAACATGTAGACCTTCATTGGATGGACCTCAACTGATTGGTATTCGAGATGGTGGACGCTGCCGCGCCGGCGCCCGG
>Ga0157374_10000862_pt1 | contig 26496 bp, 18 predicted proteins | sample M25metaG_FD_115308 | JGI IMG/M metagenome (GOLD analysis project Ga0157374, IMG submission 115308) | Miscanthus rhizosphere microbial communities from Kellogg Biological Station, Michigan, USA - M2-5 metaG | ecosystem: Host-associated > Plants > Roots > Rhizosphere > Soil | place: USA: Michigan... | reverse complement strand
TCACTTCATCGCCCGGGCCGATGTCCAATGCCATCAAGGCCACCAGCAACGCATCGGTGCCTGACGAGACGCCGATCCCGAATCGGCAATGGGAGTAATCGGCGATACGTTGTTCCAGCTCGGATACGTTCGGGCCCAGTATGAAATTCTGATTTGCGCAAACGCCGCGTACTGCTTCCATCACTTCGTTCTCTATTGATGCGTATTGCGCTTTAAGATCGAGAAGAGGAACGTCTCTTCGTGTCCCATGTTCGTTACTCTGAGATATTGCAATCAAGGCAATCATTCCTTTCAGTCATATGATTAATCAACGGTTCGAGATAGAGTCCGTTGCGTTTATATTGTCGACCGCATGCGGCACAACAAGTGATATTCGGGTTATCGGCAATACCGGTGAATCGTAATTTAACGCCGCAGTTACAAACCCAGCCGTGTAGCTTTGCCGGATTGCCATATACGAGCGCGTAGTCCGGCACATCACGCGTTATTACGGCGCCCGCACCGACAAAACAGTAGGAACCTAATGTCGTCCCGCACACGACGGTGGCGTTTGCGCCAATACTGGCGCCGCGTTTGACTAACGTGGTTTTGTATTCGTCTTTACGCGGTACATGGGAACGTGGATTGACAACATTAGTGAATACCGCGGAGGGGCCGCAAAATACATCGTCTTCGAGAATGACGCCGGTGTATACGGAAACGTTGTTTTGGATTTTGACGTTATTGCCGATTCGGCATCCGGACGATATAACGACATTTTGCCCAATATTGCATCGCTCACCGATTTTGCTATCGCGCATGATATGGCTGAAGTGCCATACCTTTGTGTCTTTGCCGATGGCGCACGGCTGATCGATGCAGCTGGTTTCGTGCGCGTAATAACTGCTTGATTGCTTCACTATATCCCTCCAAGGCGAAGTTGGTCGTCCGTTTGCTCGTGCTGCATTAAAGCGAAATTTTCTTCCTGCTCGAATCGTGGGTGATACTGAGCGATGAATGCGTCAACCGCGCCGATGACTTCATTATTGTTTAGTGTGGTATGCGTAAACTGCGCCGTATTGAGAACAAAAAAATCGGGATTTCTCGACGCGACCTTAGGCACCAATTGCGAATAGTTCAAAACTTGCAATGGCTGTACTCTTGCCGCCCGATTGATATGAATGGATTCGATACCTTTATCGGCAAGATCCGGAAACATTATCTGCAGGCCATTGATAAACCGCTCGCGAAGGTTGTCATCGCTTTCACGCAATAATGGACTGCTTGTATCAATATATTTTGGTAAAAATGTGATGTGCAACCCGGCAGTTTCATCGGTTGATACCAGATTGCTCATGCCGATGATTCCCGTAAACGGAATTCGAGAATCGGCGATATTAAGCACGTAGTAGGGAAGAAGCGGCTTGCGTGTAAGCAATACCGCACAAATAACGCCGAGGTATTCAACTCGATCACCGCGGTTATCCACGCGTAGCAGATTCTTGCTTGCCGTTTGTTGAAGCGCGTTAACGGGACTGGTGAAAACGACGCGGTCGAAATGTTCTGCTTTATTGCCGTAAGTAATGTTGATGCCGCCGCTGCTATTGGGGCGAATATGATCGACCGCTGTGTCCAAATAAATGTCGTTACCGCTTTCCTGAAGCAAATACGCGAGCCTATCGAAAACGGTTTTGTAGCCCCCGACAACATGCCCCAGTTGTTCTTTACCGGCGGAGCCATCTCGGGCGGAGAACATACGGGCGATGTATGACCAAATGAACACCGCCGATACCCGTCGATAGTTTTCGCCTAGCTTAGCGAGAAGAAGGGGCTTCCAAATTTTTTCGTAAGTGGATTTACCGCTTAATCGAATCAGCCAATCGGCTACCGGAATTTGCTCGAGCTTTCGCCAGTTTTTTATTTGAGCGCCATAGAGAATGGTTAGCGCTAAACGAGTTTTTTCGATAAAGCCAACCGGTGGAAATCGCAAAAATTCCAGCGTATTGCTCATGGAGTAGAACTGCTCGTCAACATAAAAACCGGTTAATGTTCTTTGCCAACGTAGCTGATCGGCGAGGCCGATATCTTGCAGAAAACTAATTAGTTTTATATCAGAGGGAAGAATGACGTGATAAAACCGATCCCAAACGAAAGCGCCGTAATTATGATAAGTCGTCAAACCGCCCAATTGCTTATCGCGTTCGAACACCGTAACCGTATGTCCCAATCGAGTAAGGCGAAACGCTAAAGCCAAACCCATTAAACCACCACCGATGACACCAACCTTCATTGCTCGTACTCCGTGTTCCTACGCGTATGCAGTTGCCTTTGTTGCCGTAACGCCTCGTTGCCACTCAATGGTCCGCAACAGTCCGTCTTCCAGTCCAATCTGTGCTTTAACGCCAAGAATGCGCTCGCATCGGCTTACATCAGGCACTCGGCGCATGACATCCTCGTAACGCTTTCCATTAAAGGAGTCGTAGGGCACGAAAGCAATGTTCGGTTCGCCGGGAGCCCCGCTGATCCTGTGAATGGTTTTCGCCAGATCCAGTATGGTTATTTCATGCGTGCTGCCAATATTTAATATCTCGCCGTTTGCTTCTGTTTTAACAATAGCTGCATAAATGCCTTCTACGGTGTCTGACACATAAGTAAAACTGCGAGTCTGTAATCCATCGCCGTGTATGGGCATTGGCTTTCCGGCTAATGCCGCATCTATGAATACCGATTGAGGTCCACTCCACCAGCTTAGGTGCTGCCGCGGGCCATAGGAGCCGAAGAAACGTAGTGCCACCACTGGGATGCCGAAACTTTCTTGATAGGCAAATGCGAGATGTTCGTCGAACAACTTCGAAACCGCGTAAGCCCAGCGTGCCACTTTTGAAGAACCGATAACTGAGTCGCCGTCTTCGTTGAACGGTAAAGCCGGACTGCGGCCGTAAACATCCGAGGTGGACGCGATGACGCATTTACATCCGATCGATGACGCGAATTGCAAAACTCGATCGGTTCCCTGGTAATTGATACGCAGCGTATCGATGGCTTTTCCGTAGCGAGGTATCTTGAAAGCGGCGAGATGGGCAATGCAGTCGAAGGCCTTTTCCTTCAAAGCGATAAACGTCTCCGGCTGCGTTACATCGCGTTCAATAAAACGAAAATTATCTCCTCCTAAGCGATGTGCGATATTTTCGATGGAACCCATGCTTAAGTTGTCGATGCCAACTACCGTGTGCCCAGCAGTTAATAGACGGTCAAGTAGATGCGAGCCAAGTAAGCCGGCGACACCGGTTACTAGAACTTTTAGCTTAGGGGCAGTCATGTGTGTCTTTCAGGTTTGATTGAGAGGTAATGGGCTAGTTATCGACTCAGTCGATGCATATAAAAATATTAAAGCGTCAAGCAAATTCGCTTTACGTCGTTTGTTGCATGCCCTTGGTATTCTGAGTTATGAAAAATTGCAGCGGCGGATGTCGTTATGCGGATAAGTGTTATTGCCGTTGCGTTTCTACGGCTTCACCTTGAGCGCGATAAATGGTGCTCGACAAATGAAATAATTCTTCGAAATAGTTTTTGTTTTGCAGCGATAGTATTCCCATGCCCACAAGCTGAATGCCTAGTACCGTAGCGGATATGCCGATTATGAATGTGTGAGGTGATGTCGCATACGCTTCGCTGACGGCCGCGGATGCTCGCTCGAAAAACAGCGGAAATGCCTTCATTGCCTGGAACTGCTCGATGAAATGAAAAACCATCCACATATTCACATATGCCGCAAAGAGCAGCATCAGCATGCCGGGCAGAATGAAGAACATCACAGGCCGAAACAAGAAACCGGAAAGAATGATCGCCATGGCGTGATGCCACAGTTTCATGCTAGATCTGCGTTCCGGTTCGCTGTTGAGAAGTCCCCAATCCAGATGAGCCGGCACCTCTACGATCATCGCGCCGAGTAGCCGAGCTTTGTAAATGATTTCCGGCATGACTTCCATGCCTCGCGAGCGCAAATTCAGCGAGCGGAGAAATCTGCCATCGTAAGCGCGCACCATACTGGTCAATGTGGATATATGACCTTTTGTTGTCATGGCTAAAAAGCGATTTGCCCAAACACTCAGCGTTTTTCGCAGCCATGGCACGTTCGAAATCTTTCCACCTTGCATATAAGGCGATGCGACAACGACTTTTGCTTTAGTGGTAGTTATGGTGTCGAGCAGCTTCTTAATGTGATCCGGACTGTAGCTAAGATCGGCATCTAAGGTTAAGACGTATTCGCCGCGACAGTGTCTAAACGCGAATTTGAATGCTTGCCCGAGGCCGAAATTGGTAATGTGATGAAAGACGCGAACATTGCTGTTGTGGCGTGCGAATTCTTCGGCAAGTTCTCCTGTCCTATCGATACTACCGTCGTTGACTAAAATAATTTCCCAGCGATACACGGATTCCAGCGATTTCATGTATCGGCATAATTTTTCTAGGTTCCCTTCAATAAGAGCCGCTTCGTTGTAGGCGGGAACCACAAGAGAAACTAAAGGGCGGACGGTGTTTTTTACCGAGTAGTTAGTTCTCGTAAGCGGCGAAAACGGACCGTTAGAATGCGGGCCGAAATTTGCGATGTTCATCATTATTTCCGAATAAAGGTTCGACATACCGTCCAAATCGTTTTACATCACAGTCATCGAGATGAAAAAGCACGATGCGTGCCTAAGTAGTGTTTTACTCGGGGATGCTGCGGACAGGGTAAATTTTTTTGTTTCTCCGGCCATTGAATATTGCAAACGATTACTACGCGGCGACTGGCTGCGGAGTTCGTGAATCGGGCAATACATTTAATCGGCGTTGTTGTCACTTACTATCACCAAAAATCGCTACTGCTATTTATCGTTTAAGTGCATCTAACTGGAATATGCAAGGCAAAACAGCGTTTGCAACCGAAGATGTTTGATGGCTAGGGGATCGTTGCGTTAAATTTGCACGTTCCCCTCGCCCGCGGGCGGGAGAGGGGGTAGGGGTGAGGGTGATTGCTAGAATTACAGTTGCTGATTTATCACCCTCATCCTCCTCACATCACCCTCATCCCCAGCCCTTCTCCCGCTTTCGGTAGAAGGGAGTGCATGCAAAACTATTTTGCAGATGCAATTACTGAAACATACATATTCAATGTGACGATCTCCTAATTAAGCCCCTACTATTTAATTTGTAAATAGGGTCTGTTGATTTGTTCGTAGTCTGCTATACCTCGGTTAGGACCTGCGAGAGATCGGTTTCAAAGGTTCGTGAAATAGATAATTAGTAGTGGCACGTGGTATCCGCGAGCTGTGCCATCGTAGCGTTCATGTGATTTATCTTTAGGAACGCCGCAGCCATTGCAGCGATATTTCGATCTTCGCGATGGAATATCGATAAGAAATGGCAAGAGGGCACGCATAACCGCATCGCGCAAAGCAAAGTAATACTTCTTGATTCGATGCTTTAAAAATAAAAGCATCGAGCGCTGTTGTGCATTGAACCGCATTGGTAAGTAAAAACGAGAGTGGTCTGTAATCTTTACTGCGTCTACTCGTTTTAAAAATAAAAGCCGAAGCCTTGTGATCGGTCATAAGCAATAAAACTATCGGTAAATGCACAGCAGATGGAGTGAAGGCGGTAGAAGTGTAGAGCAAGGGAGGAGCAATGGCACAGGGCGGAGCCTTGTCGGCTTTGGTGCAATTGTGTTCTTAGTTAGCCTGGTCCGTATCTCCAATCCTAGAGCTCATTTTCGTAAATATTCCGGCGTTTAGCGGATATTTGTGAATGAGCTATAGCGTCGCTTTCTCTTTTATCGGATTCGCACAGGGTGGCCGTTGTGTTTTTTATTTGATAGGCAAGAGAGAGGTGCAGCGATGAAATGTTCCATATCCAATATGAATAGTGTGGAGGCGATTGGCGATCGAGCGAGGTCGCCAATCGATTGGTTGCGTAAGCTAGGAAGCTTTATAGGATTTGTCATTCTGCTTTTTATGCTTCTTCCAGCGGCGGCTCAGGAGCAGACTTTATTTACATCGCAAGCACCGACGCTACCGGATGCTACCGATGGCGTGCCATATGAACTTGGCATGAAGTTTCAAAGCGGAAAAACGGGGAACATTACCGCTATTCGATTTTGGAAAGCTGCGAGCGATACGGGGACTCATGTTGGAACTATCTGGTCTCCGAGCGGCACAGTGCTGGCGAGAGTGACGTTCACTGCGGAGACTAGCGTCGGATGGCAGCGCCAAGCATTAACTGCACCACTGGCCATTCAAGCAAATACGACTTACATCGTGTCGGTAAACGCTAACAGCAATTTTCCCATTACCGTCGGTGGATTAGCGACAGCAGTTACCAGTGGTGATTTACGGTCCGTCGCCGATGGGGCTAACGGCATATTCGGAAGTACTGGCGCACTGCCTGTTAATTCTTACCAAAACAGCAATTATTTCCGTGACGTTGTTTTCGTCGCTGACGGAACAGTGTCGCCGCCTCCACCTCCGCCACCGGTCACCGGAGGCCAGTCCATATTTACTAGTCAAGTGCCGGTGTTGCCTAACGCAACAGATAACACCAGTTACGAGCTAGGCATGAAGTTCCGCGCGGCTCGTAACGGCACTATCACTGCCATTCGGCATTGGAAAGCGAACAATGAGACCGGCGTTCATGTGGGCCGCATTTGGTCTGCGACCGGTGCTTTGCTGGCTAGTGTCACGTTTCAAGGTGAAACCGCTTCAGGTTGGCAAACGCAAAATCTGTCAACGCCGTTGCAGATACAGGCTAATACTACATATATAGTCTCGGTAAATGTAACGACTAACTACCCATTTACCGGTGGTGGATTAGCTACTGCAATTACCAACGGCGACTTAAGCTCGATTGCCGATGGTGCCAATGGTGTATTCGGTTCGGCTGGTAGTTTCCCGACCGGCGCTTATCAGAGCAGTAACTATTTCCGCGATGTTGTGTTTACAGCTGATGCCACCTCTCCACCACCGCCCCCACCACCATCTAGAACTGGAGAAATGGTGTTCACTACTCAGGTGCCGGCATTGCCTGACGCATTCGATGGCGTTGGATATGAGTTAGGGATGAAGTTCAAGGCTTCTCAAGCGGGGCAAATCAGTGCCATTCGCCATTGGAAGTCGGGCAGCGAAACCGGTGGTCACATCGGACGCATATGGTCCGCCAATGGAACATTGCTTGCCAGTGTGGCGTTTCAAAATGAAACCGCATCCGGCTGGCAGACGCAAAATCTCGCAACGCCATTGCCGATACAAGCAAATACGGTTTATATCGTATCGGTCAATATCAATAACAACTATCCATTTACCGGAAGCGGATTGGCGAGCGTAGTCGCTAACGGCGATTTAAGTTCAGTGGCCGATGGCGCCAACGGCGTTTTCGGTGCGCCGGGTATGTTCCCCACCAACTCTTATCAAAATGCCAATTACTTTCGTGATGTGGTTTTCGACGTTGGCGGTGGTCCGACGCCGCCGCCACCCCCGACCGGCAATGCCATCGTGTTGGAAAATCAGAAAGTCGGCACTACGCAATGGCAGTTAACTAATCCTGTTACGAAGACCGCACCGGAAATCGCGGGTTACGCGGGCGCGACCAGCGTTAACGTCGGCGGATCGCTTCCCTTAAAGATTAGTTTGATTAACACCGGTCAATACACCATCGATGTTTATCGTCTTGGATACTATGGCGGTGCAGGTGGACGACTAGTGCGAAGCGTCGGGCCATTGTCCGGTTCTACGCAAGCCCCATGTCTAGTCACGGATCGGACCACGAACTTGATCGAGTGTAAGTGGTCCACTTCCTACACACTGCCGATAGGTAGTGATTGGACTTCCGGTTTTTATGCGGCCAAGATCACCCATAGCGGTAGCGGCAAACAAACTTATATATGGTTTGTGGTTCGCAATGATAGCAGCCGATCGGATGTGCTATATCAAAGCGCATTCACCACGTTCCAAGCCTATAACCAATATGGAAGCACTGAGACCCGCAGCTTATACACGTTCAACAGCACGAACGGACAAGCCGCGCAAAAAGTGTCTTTCGATCGGCCATTCGGGCAAGCCACACTCAGCCCGGAGAACTATAACAATCCGATGTATTACGAGTACAACATGATTCGTTGGCTGGAATCTCAAGGCTACGACTTGTCTTATATATCCAGTGTGGATGTTCACACTAACCCCGCATTACTGAGACAGCATAAAACGTTCCTGTCGGTTGGTCACGACGAATACTGGTCTCTCGAAATGCGCAATGCGGTCGAACAGGCGCGAGATGCCGGCATCAATCTCGGTTTCTTCTCCGCTAATACGGCCTATTGGCGAGTTCGATTCGAGCCATCCAGTTCCGGCGAAGCGAATCGCGTGATGGTTTGCTACAAATACCCGGCCATTCTCGCCGATCCGATAGCGCCGACTTATCGATGGAGAGATCAGGAGAACAATCGACCTGAAAACGCGTTGATCGGCGTTATGTATATCGGTGATGACGATTACTACAAGTTCGGCGGATACGATTTTGTAGTGGCCAATGCTTCCGATCCGTATTACAGCAATACAGGTCTTAGCAACGGAAGCTCGTTAACCAGACTGGTTGGGTTCGAGTGGGACGGTGTAGTAAACAATGGCTTTACGCCGGCCGGATTGGTTGTGCTATCCAACTCTACCGTGACGCCAAGAACGGTTGCGCCGGAGCTGCCACCGACATCCACGCAAATTTCGAACTCTGCTCGCTATACAGCGGCGAGCGGCGCGAAGGTCTTTGCTACCGGGTCGATTCAGTGGGTGTGGGGCCTGGATAGTTTTGGTGTCACCGATACCGCGAGAGCGGACCCTCGCCTGCAGCAGTTTACAGTTAATGTATTGGCGAGTATGGGGGCGCGTCCTGGGACGCCCAATTCGGGAATTGTCGTCCCTTAACGTGTAACGAAATCGCCAATTGGCGACGTCGTTGAGATGAACGGAGCGAGCATGGTCTTTTATGCTTGCCCCGTTTATCGATGCAAGAAACATAATTGAAAAACTACAAATAGCAAATCACGGAAAGGGCCTATCAATATGGGTAATAAATGGATAGCCGGCTATAAGCCGGTAGTCGAGGTTAAAAAGGAGAGTGCATGTCGGTCACGGACAATGTTGATATCGGCGATCAAACGGGTAATGAAATCGGCGGCGGTGCGGCAAAACAGAACTTTGCATCAAATCTTTTTTTGCAAGTGGAAAAAAATAACCCGGCCAAAATGTACGTGGCGATAGCGGTTGGAATAATCGTATATTTATTGATTCAACTCGTTACTTTAACGCGTTCTCCATTGCCCTGGTTCGATGACACGTTTTTTGCAAGTATCGCGGAGTCGCTTTATAGGAATGGGGAATTAAAGTTATCCGTAAGTCCATTATGGTTCGATAAACCCGTTTATATATACGGGCCGGCCTATTTCGTTCTTACAGGCGCGGCATTGCAGTGGTTCGGCATGGACGTGTTTGCGTTCCGGCTGCCGAATCTTTTGTTTTCCGTCGGCATCCTCTTCCTCGTTTTTTTGTTATTGCGCCAGAGAAAAATTTCTCTTCTGGTCGTTGTACCCGTTTGCGCATTGTTAGCGCTTGATCCGATATTTTACCGGGGATCGCATATCGGCCGCATGGATAGCATGGCGCTGTTCTTTTTATTGAGCAGCTTTTATTTGTTATTGAAAGGTGATGAGGGGATAGAACGAAAGACGCTATGGTTGACGGGCCTATCGGGAGCAAGCGCCGGTATTGCGCTTATTACAACGCCTCGTCCTACCTATTTAGCGGCGCTGATCGGCGTGATATTACTTTATCGATTATGGCGAAACAGGACCCGACTGAACGCTATTCGTTTAACTATGTGGACCGGCTTAAGTTTGCTGCCTTGGCTTATGTGGTTTTTTTACGCCTTCGGTGGCATACGCCAATTGTGGGATTACTACGCTTCGCTTCCCGGCGGCACCTATGTGGGTGGATTCGCCATACGCCCGGAACACTACCCATTGCTATTCGGCTTGTTGATATTGCTGTGTGTGCGGTTGATATCCAGCGAGAAGAAGCTATTCGACGAATTGTTATTTTTCGTTGTATGCGGAATTGCCGGTTACTACCTCTTAATCCACGATGAAGGCGGCGCCTATGCGTTTTTCATGATGCCGTTGGCCTATACGGCGTTGGGCGTCCTAGCTGCGGAAGTAATTGAGCAATTGGACGAAAGGCTTCCCGTTACTGTGATAGGCGCGATCATGTTGATAAACGTGGCAACTTATTGCGCAAGAAATATAGTGGTATGGCTGGAGTGGAATGCGCGAGATCCTAAAACGGTAGAGCAGGCGGTTGCAAAAACTATACCCAAAGGCTCTCGGGTGGTCGGCGATGACAAATACTACTTTGCCGTAAAAAAAAGCGGCTCGGATTTTCAATACTTCGGTAGAGGCGGCAGCGTGGCTGACAGAACCGCTTATCACCGCGACGTATACAGAGCGGATTTTTTGATTGCCGATAATGATGGAAATTCGCATATTACAAAAGCCTATATTGAGGCATTGCACATGAAACCTGTCGGCGTCATCGATGCGCAACCAGTGCATCCCTTTGCCGCGTGGATAGAGCGGATTGCGGAAAAATTCGGATACTCCAGTTCTAAAGGATACGAAGGAACGATATGGGAAAGCGGTCGCAGAGATCGCATGTGAATGGCATGGCTATTGCTTTATAAGACCGAAAGGAAATCAATGGCGAAAAAAGAAATGAGTATGTCGAATTTTTATAAACAGCTAGTCGACAGTATTTGGTTTCGCCTTACTTGCATGTTCTTAGCGATCATGTTGATGGTATTTATAGGGCCGATGGGGATTGGACATGGCGGGCCCTCATCGACGAATTTAGACGCGCGTTTTTTATATGTCGCCGGCCTATATTGGCATTTCGGCGGCAGTCCTTACAATCCGGCATCTTTGGCTGAATTCGTGCCGGACCTGATGGAGGCTGTGGATCGCTACGATTTCGCTTATCCGCCGCATATCTCTCCGCTGTGTCTCTTCCTCGCGGCGTTTCCGTGGCTGCAGGCAAAATTGTTAATGACATATATCAATATCGCAGCGGCGTTATCGCTAGGTTTATTATGCGCTCGTTTCGGATATGGGGAAGAAGGTGATGTTTCCCGCGCGGATACGAGCAATGCGAGGTGGTTGATCACCGCGCTGGTGATAGGAAATTTTTCAACGGCATATGTAATCTGGGCCGGCCAAACAACATTGATCGTCGCCGTAGCGTTAGTGGCCGGATGGCACTACGTAAAAAGAGGTAACACTATCATCGGCGGCGCATTGTTAGGGTTCGCCACCATTAAGCCGCAGTTATTGATCGGTCCTATGCTGTGGCTATTGCTGGATAAGCGTTGGCGCGCATTATTCAGCGCCGCGATTGTTGCGCTAGTGCTTTCTACTGTGCCGCTTCTGAATAGCGATCCTATCGATCTACTCATTAGCTGGTATTCCGCTATCCAGCATTACACGCTGGCGAATTACAATACTCTTGGATCGCGAATGGTATTTAGCCTTCCAAGTCTGCTTCACGCCATCGGCATTTCTTTCCCGAACATCGGCCCGTTGATTATCGTCATATCGGTTGGGTTATTGTGGTATTTCAAGTCAAAAGTTTTGACTGCCGATGTGCTCGCGATTCTATTGGGATCATCGCTACTGTTCGGCTATGCCCATGGCTACGATCTGGTTATTCTCGCGCCGATGATACCGGCATTTTGGCGACACTTATCATCCCGACCATTGGCCGGATTAGTGGCGCTCGGACTATTTCTAATCATTACGCTGCCGAATAGCATCTTCGAATCGTTTGGAATACCGCTGCTGCTACATGCGCGAGTAATCGGCTTGTTGATTTGCGTTGTATGGCTGTGCGCAATGAGCGTTAAACGCGCTAGGGGTACACGGCAAGAAACGGAGTTCAACTTTTTGCCCGAGGCGGACGCGAATCGTGCGGCATTGTCATGACAATGGTAAGTCGATTTCGCACTTCGCTGCTTTCGCAATTCGCAGGTTTCGCGAGTGTAGGCGCCATGGCCACCGCGACGCATTACGTTGTTCTGATCGGGCTGGTGCAACTAGGTCGGGTATCACCTTTAATCGCTACGGCAATCGGCGCTTTCGTCGGCGCATTTGTAAGCTATATATTGAATTATCGATATGTATTTCGTAGTAAAGCCGGTCATATGACGTCCTTGCCGAAGTTCTTCGCCATTGCCGGCATCGGCCTCGTGTTGAATTCATTTTTCATGTGGATATTCAATACAGGTCTTCACCTTCATTACCTACTGGCGCAAGCCATTGCCACCGGGTTGGTATTAGTCTGGAGTTTCTCGGCGAATCGCATATGGACGTTTCGGCACATTCATGGATAACGATGAAATGAGGCTGAGGGGTTTTACTTTAATGGATATATAGAGAGGCGAAATTGAAATGAGGCCAATCGGTAAAATGCGATCGGACGATGCGATTAAAAATTATGCAATACCTGACGAAAGCTACAAGGATGTGGAGCGCATGCAGTCATCGCAGGTCGGGCAACGGGTGTCGGTAGTTGTGCCGGTTTATAACGAGCAAGAAGGGTTGCCGGAATTGCATCGACGTTTGTCGGATGTGCTCGATACGACTCAATTGCCCTACGAAATCATCTACGTGAATGACGGTAGCAGTGATGGGACGTTAGACGTTATTCAAAAGTTGAAGCGAGATGACGGCAAAATCGGTGTTGTCGATCTCAGCCGGAACTTTGGTAAAGAAATCGCATTAACCGCAGGGCTTGATTACGCAGATGGCGACGCGGTGATCGTTATCGATGCGGACCTGCAGGACCCGCCGGAATTGATTCCACAATTGATCGCCGGATGGCGGGAAGGATACGACGTCGTCTATGCGACGCGAACGGCGCGGGATGGTGAGACGTTCATAAAGAAAACCACCGCTCATATGTTTTATCGTGTCATTCGGGCTATATGCCGATTCGATGTACCGCAGGATACCGGCGATTTTCGATTGTTGAGCCGCCGCGCGGTAGCGGCGATTAGACAACTGCGAGAGCAGCATCGCTTCATGAAAGGATTATTTGCGTGGATCGGTTATAAACAGAAAGCCGTTCCTTACCGCCGCGCGCCGCGATTTGCCGGCCAAACAAAATGGAATTATTGGCGGCTGTGGAATTTTGCATTGGAAGGCGTAACGTCTTTCACCATTGTGCCGCTGCAGTTGGCGACATATCTGGGATTAGCGGTGGCGGCCTGCGCCTTTATCTACGGTGCGGAAATCATCATTAAGACTGCGTTATACGGCAATCCGGTACCTGGCTATCCTTCGCTTATGGTAGTCATATTATTTCTCGGCGGCGTTCAGTTGGTTGCGGTTGGTATCATCGGAGAATATTTAGGACGCATGTTCGATGAAACGAAAGGCCGTCCGCTTTATTTAGTGAATACCTATGGCGCACCGACGCCTGGCGATTTGGTCGATCAGGATATTCCTCAGTATGAATCGATGGAAGCGGCTAATCATCCGGAAACGATTGTGCTGGCAAAGTCCGGGCGTACTCGGCGATTTTCATAGCCGGTTTTTTTTAGTACATGGATATAGACGGGCGGCATATTAACGCGGCTTTATAAAGCATAGAACCGTCACGCCTTGCGCAGCAGTACCGTTGCATTCTCGATAACGAGCTTTTAATGCATTGCGTAATGCATTATCAGGATCCGATACCCAAGTGCGACCGAAAATGTAGATCGTACGCTGGCCATGGTTAATCGGTAGCTCACTTGCTATCCGGCCTGCATTAGCGTTGTTTACGACTATCTTGCGTGCAGGATAAGTTATGAACCGCCGGTCCGGCCAATGGAAGTCCGCTAATGCGGCCATTTCGCTGGACGTTATTAAAATCTCTTCCTCTTTCGGTACGTTTCTATCGAGCCATTCACCGATTGCATTGATGTCCTCGCGCCCATGCGAAGGATTGTTTAGATGCAGCATGCTTGCAGTGGTCAATATGGCGAGTAGCGTGATTGCCGACAATTCACGCGAGTATTGACCCGGCGAGTTGGGACAACCGGCCGCAATAAACGCGAGAATTGCCGGCGTGCATGCGATTGCATAACGGGGATTGATGCCGACGTCGAAAAATAATCCGACGATGAATGGAGCGAAAATAACTGTGCCGGTTATACCAGCCAATGCCGATATGCTTGCTTTAGTAAGCGATCGGTATGCGTTAATTGCGATGACAGTCAACGCTGCCGCAGCGGCTATCGCTACCGGCAGATATGGCAGGGCGGCGCGCAGACCGTTGTCGTGAAGCTGCATCGAGGTCGGCAATAGTGTATAGCCGCTAATCAATGACCAAATTAAACCGGGCAAGGCAATGAGTCCTACACCATAGGTGCTGCCTGCATGGGGCGTCGCTAGATATTTAGCGGACATCATCGGCGCCATTACAAATAAGAGACTCAGTCCCATCAACGGAAGCCAATCACGCCAGCGCTTTGCTGCTGATACGAGCAATACCAAGAATTCGGCACCGACAAAAAAAATGCCGTAATAGTGGGTTAAAAGAATAGCGACGTTAAGCGCGAAAAACCAGGTGTTCAACTGCTTCGTTTCCTTCGTTATAAAACGCAATAGCAGCAGGATACCGGCGGCTGCTAGCAATCCTAGCAAGGGATACATACGCGCTTCTTGTGCGTGCTGAAGAAAGTATGGCGAGAGAGCTGCCAGCCATGCGGCCCATCGAGCGGAGATGCGGTCTTTAATTGTCCATGCAATGGCTGCTACCAACGGAATCATCAAAGCTGACAATAGGACGTTCGGTAATCTCAATGCAAAGGGGGATATGCCTGCGATAGCCGACCATGCTTTCAGCAACACGAAGTAAAGCGGCAAATGATTATCGGCGAACGCGGCATAAAGCATTTCCGTCCAAGGAAGCTTTATCCACGACACCGTAAAAGTTTCGTCGAGCCAAAAAGGCGCATCTCCTAAACGGAATATACGAAATGCTATTCCAGTGATTAGCGCTACAGCTATCCACTTATCAAAAAAAATTGTGCTCGAATAGGAAACGAAAGGGGCGTGCGGAAAGTGCAAGTACTGCTCGTCATCGGCAAAATTTACTTTAGGGACATGTATATTTTTCATCCGGCTATGCATGCAATGTGAAAATTAATACCTATAGCTTAGTCAAAGGCAGACGTAATGCTTGCGCGGTGCTAGAACGAAAATTGAAGCTACCTTTACTTGCATGATAAACGGAGCGGTTCTACAGAGGCATTTGGAAAAGGAAATGAATGGCTTGCTTCTTGCTCCACCACGAGCGTCGTTGTCAATAAGGAACTGAACATGAAGGATGAAATGCAGAAGCGAGCGTTAGTCACAGGCGGTGCCGGATTTCTTGGCTCACATTTATGCGAACGGCTTCTCAAAGAACGATGTGAAGTGCTTTGTGTGGATAACTTCTATACTGGCACAAAAAGAAATATCCAAGGCATGATGGATAACCCAAGCTTCGAGTGTATTCGACACGACATCACCTTTCCGCTTTATTTAGAAGTCGATCAAATATTCAATCTTGCTTGCCCGGCGTCGCCGATTCACTATCAAAACGACCCGGTGCAAACCACTAAGGTAAATGTTCACGGTTCAATTAACTTGCTTGGCTTAGCTAAGCGAGTGGATGCTCGAATACTGCAGGCGTCGACGTCGGAAGTCTACGGTGATCCGACGGTACATCCTCAACCGGAAAGCTACACGGGTTGTGTCACTACAACGGGACCTCGTGCATGCTACGACGAAGGAAAACGCTGCGCTGAAACCTTGTTCTTTGACTATTATCGCCAGCATAAGGTCGATATCAAGGTCGCGCGTATTTTCAACACGTATGGTCCGCGGATGCATCCTAACGACGGAAGGGTTGTTTCCAATTTCATTGTTCAGGCATTACAAAACGAACCGATCACGCTATATGGAGAAGGTCTGCAAACTCGTTCATTTTGTTATGTAGACGATTTGATCGACGGTCTTTGGAAACTGATGAATTCTCCTGACGGATTTACCGGTCCGGTTAATCTAGGAAACGCCTCCGAGTTCACTATATTGGAATTAGCGGAAAAAGTTATCGAGTTGACGGGCTCCGCTTCCACGCTAGTGTTCAAGCAATTGCCTATGCATGACCCACAACGCCGGCAACCCGACTTAACGATTGCCAAAGAAGTACTTGGTTATTCTCCTAAGGTGCCATTGGACGAAGGGCTGAGCCGAACGATCGATTACTTCGATGAGCTGCTGTCTACCAAAGGAACCAGATCTGTTGCCCCGATGATACCGAAAGAGATTTATCAAGCGGCCGCATTCCGATAGAAACCAATCGCCGATTTCAATAATCTCCATATCGATAATCTTTGTAAGACAGATTAAGACGTAGAGGGTGAAATTAGCCGTCCGGAGAATTTATCGATTTATGAAGATATTTGAAAGCGGCGACGTCATTTAGGAAAATTTCCGCAATTAGTTGAACGCTACAGCTAATGGTCAGACGTTCAAACTAGAGAGCTAATTTTCGCTGCTCTATTGGCTATGGCGATTGGAGATTTGTGCGAGCTTTAATGATGTATGCGAAATGTGCTGGTTGGCCAAATGAATCCCGGCGATAGAAATTTTGTCGTTAGATCGCTGAAGTTATTTGATGTGACGGCGATGGCCGTGGCGTTTGTTATCACCGCGGTTTTGCCTTATACGAGCTTTCAGTCGTTCTCTTTTGCTGAAGTTCTGTCGATGAAGATTACGGTGCGTAACTTCTTATTGTTCGCTTTGTTTCTGTTGGTTTGGTATTGGGTTTTTTGTAGTGTTGGCGTGTATGAGCGCGGCCTTATCGAAAAAAGCGAATCGACAGAAGCTGTTCAAGTGGCGAGAGCTGCATCCTACGGCACCATAAGCATCTGGTTTATCACGCTGCTATTTGGCGTCGAATTGATGACACCCCTGCGACTCCTGCTGTTTTTTTTATTAGCGTGCGGTGCCAGTGTAGCGGGGCGTATTTTATGGAAGGCGGTTGCTTGTAGACGTCGTTCCAATGGAAATTTGAGCCATCTGGTGATTGTCGGTACCAACGAACGAGGGGTTGCCTTAGCGGAGAAAATTTCTTCATCGCCGCAGTTGGGGTATCACTTGGTTGGATTTGTCGATGAACATTGGTCGGGCGAAACTCAACTCATCGAGCGAGGTTATTCAGTAGTGAGCGACTTTGCAGGATTCTCGGATTATCTAAAGGATCAAGTGGTGGATGAGGTCATCATTTGTGCACCGATAAAGTCGTTTTACGATAGCTCCTATAGAGTCTTGATGCAGTGTGAACAGCAAGGAATCACCGTTCGATTTTTGACGGATTTGTTTACTCCCATGATCGGCAGATCTCAATTGGGGCATCTCGATGAGCAAACGATTCTCACGGTTAATACCGGTGAAATGCGAGGAACCGGCGTGGTAATCAAGCACGCGCTCGATTTTTGCTCGGCATTACTGGCGTTGATGATTTTATCGCCCTTATTGCTTTTGATCAGTATTGCGATCAAGGCGGATTCCGTTGGCCCGATCTTTTTTGTTCAAGAACGTGTCGGCTTAAATAAACGGCGTTTTCAGCTTTATAAGTTTCGGACCATGGTGGCTGACGCAGAAAAGCAATTGGCGGCATTGGAGCATTGCAATGAAGTGAGTGGGCCGGTATTCAAGATTAAGCGAGATCCGCGTATTACTAGAGTCGGCGCGTTTTTACGAAGAAGCAGTCTTGACGAATTGCCTCAACTCATCAATGTCGTGACCGGCGATATGAGCTTGGTAGGCCCACGGCCCTTACCGGTGCGCGATTATCGCGGCTTTACCGAAAATTGGCATCGGCGCCGATTTAGCGTTCGTCCAGGCATTACCTGCTTGTGGCAAGTATGCGGTAGAAGTTCTATTCCTTTCGAACGTTGGATGGAATTGGACATGCACTACATCGATCATTGGTCGTTGATGTTGGATCTTAAGATCTTGCTGAAAACAATTCCGGCTGTATTGAAAGGATCAGGCGCGTCTTGATGCCTGTTATCACAGAATGGAGAGGATAAAGTGAAAGGGACGGAAATTACCAATGTAGATACATGGCCTATGGAATTGCCGGAGCAACATGGCGGCAGTTCGTTGAGGGATACGTTGAATATTGTATTTCGGCGATGGAGGTTGGTATCGACTTTCTTCATTGCTACCGTGGCGACTGTATTGCTCTCTATTTTATTTTTTTCTAAAACCACTTATAGCGCGGTGGCGCAATTGGTGGTCTCGCCGGGACGAGATCAGATTAGCGAGATTCAAGTGCCGATAGGTAATAGTCCGCAATTACCGCATTCTAATATCTTCAATGCGGAGGAGCAGGTATTGCAAACAACGGAACTATTGGCTGGTCGATTTCTCGCGGAGAGAGTGGTTAAAGCCATCGGTCCAAGTGTTCTGTACAAAGATATACCTGCCAACGGCAGGCGATTTTTCGGATTGCTTTCCGCTCCACCTCCGGTCGAAACAGCAACGAACCGCGTGATGGAGAATGTGACCGCTGTAGCGGTCGGAAAGTCGGGTTTGGTGAACCTCTATTTTAAGCACGAAGATCCGGTGATGGCTGCCAGGGCTGTCAATATGCTGAGCGATGCTTACGTTAGGCGGCATCTCGAAATTCAGAAAAATAGCAGCGGTGAGTTGGCGGTTCAAGAGCAGTTCGAAGTGTTCAAGAAGAAGTTGTCCGCCTCCGAGCAAAAGCTCGAGGAATTTAAACGTAGTCATAACATCTCCGCATCCGCTAAGGATGAGCAGGACTGGGCGCATAAACAGGTAGCTACTTATCAAACGGCATTGAACGACACTCGCAAGCAGCAGGGGGAGGTTGAGAGCCGCTTAACGGCGCTTCGAGCGCAACTCGGCAAGACATCGCGAAGCCCCGGTGTTGCCATTGATATGCAAGAAAAGTTAACCAATTTGGAATTGCAGGAGAGTGAGCTTGCTCAACGGGCGACGGCAGCTCATCCGACCTTGCGTGGTTTGCGGCGTGAAATCGCTGCTGTTCGTAAACAGCTTCAAACAGAAGAAGGCAGCAAACCTTACGGCACATTGACCTCTAAAGATGGCGGGCTCTATGGGCAATTGCAAACGGAGTTGCTGCGCAATGAAACGGAGCAAAAGGCGTTAGCGGCGCGGGCTCAAGCAGAGGAGCGAAGTCTTTCAGAAAATCAAAGTCGTTTAAATGAAATGGAAAAATCCGGTGTGGAGTTCAATCATCTTCAACAGCAAGCGCAGTTGGATGAGCAAAGCTATCGAATATTTATGGCCAAGATGGAAGAGATGCGAATTCATAACGCAATGGATGAAAAGAGCATTGCCAACGTTCGCGTTATCGAACCGGCTGTACCACCCACATCGCCTATGGATACGAAGCGATTATTGAAGATAGGACTGGCACTATTATTCGGCGCGGCCGGCGGCGTGGCGCTCGCGTTCTTGCTGCACTTTATCAACGGGCGAGTGGATACGATCGAAGATGTGGAACGGTCTTTGGACTTGCCGGTGCTTGCGTCGATTCCTCAACTGGATTGGAGAGGGCAGCGCATCAGCACAGCGTGACAGGTCATATTGCATTCATAACGAATCCGCTCAATGAGCGCTTAACAAAATAATTCTGGTGGCGTTGCGGCTTATGGCCGTATCTATCTACTTTCTGTGTCGCAATGCCTTGCTGGAATTTTCCTCATTGCGTTGTATGAGGCGCTCTAATGCAAGGCGCAGGGGATTGGATACGCGGTAGGACTGTGAACGCAGTCCATATCGTCCATCGAAAGCGTCTTGAAGTATAGCGAGATCAAGTAATGAATGTAAGTTCGAATAGAAGGAACTAGGCAATGGAAAATAACCGAAATACCGTAAAGTTGGCACCCGACGCTGCACTTGGGGAGGCGCGTCGAATTCAACCTGTGCCATCCCATGATTCCAGACATCGACGAGAGTCCCTTATCGAAGCTGCGATGGAAGCCGCGTTACGCGATGTATCTCGCTTTGAGAAAGCTGAATTGTTCCGCGCCGAGCAACCTCTTGTAGAACAGCCCATTGAACGTAAGCCCGACATATGGCCTGAAAATAAATCAGGCATTGGCGTGGACAATAAGCCGGATAAAGACATCGGTGCCAGATTTCCGAACCGAGATTCGAAAAAAAACGGCGTGCTAATCGAGCCCGAGCAAAGCATATCGATATCGGATGCAACAAATCAGTGTGAACGGTTGAAAGCGCATATCTGCACGCATTACGTGGGAGAGACGATGAAAAGTGTTTTGTTTGTGGGCATTACTTCGGGTAGCGGCGTTTCCACCGCTGCTGCAAACTTCGCAGGATCGTTGGCCCACGACGGCGAATCGAAAGTGTTATTGATGGATGCGAATTACCGATCTAAAGCTCGTCGCTATCATGATGCCGGCAAGGAAGAGGGCGACAATGTTATCAACTTGGCGAAGTTGTTAGCGGATCCTTCGCCAGTATGCCCGGCGCCGGGGCCTTCCAATTTATACGTGTTGCCGCGCGGCACGCCTGCCGCGCCGCCGTTATCGCTGTTTCAATCGAATGGCTTCGACGAATTACTGTATCGAGTGCAGCAGAATTTCGGCTATGTGGTTATCGATGGCCCTGCGTTGCTGGATTGTCCTGAGAGCTTAGTCTTAAGCCGAAAGGTCGATGGCGTGATTCTCGTTGTCGAATCGGAAAAGACGCGTAAGCGTACCGCCGTGTGGGCGAAAGAGCAGATCGAAGATGCAGGCGGGAAATTGCTTGGCGTAGTACTCAATAAACGTAAGTACTACATTCCGGATTGGCTGTATCGGCACATATAAGAATGTCTGCTGAAACGGAAAATTCTAACAAGACCCAAGGAGTTGAATGCCATGACCGCGTTTAACGACGTAACGATTTTCGGCTTACGCATCAGCAATCATTCGCACAACGAAGCCATTGCGCTCATCGAGCAAATGATCTTAGAGCGGCGAGATGCGGCCAGCAGTATTTTTATCGCGAATACTCATACGCTGAATCTGGCGCATGAAGACCGTTATTACCATGCGGTGTTGTCGCGGGCGAATAAAGTGTTTGCCGATGGAACCGGCGCGCGATGGGCAGCGAGATTGCGCGGCGTTAAATTGAAAGCCAATTTGGTAGGTACGGATTTAGTGCCGAATTTATTCGAGGCGACAGCAGGGAAGGGATATCGATATTTTCTGCTTGGGGGACGCAAGGATACGGTGGAGAACGCCGCAAAAACTTGTGTTCGTTTATATCCAGGCTGGTCCCTTGTGGGATTTCAACATGGTTATTTGAATGAACGTGAAACCGCGCAAACTATCGATGATATCAACGCGGTGCGTCCTGATTTATTGCTGGTTGCTATGGGCAATCCGCTTCAGGAGCGGTGGATCGATAAGCATCGTTCGCGTTTGACGGTGCCGGTGCGCATCGGTGTAGGCGGTCTGATCGATCATTGGGCAGGTAACTTGACGCGAGCGCCCCATTGGGTTCGCCGGCACGGATGCGAATGGGTGCAAATCTTGTTACAGCAGCCCCATAAATGGCGGCGATATATCGTGGGCAATCCTAAGTTTCTATTCCGCATTGTTCGCGAATTATCGCGAGATCAGCGCATTCCCATTGCGACGGACGATCACGCCGTGAATGTTAATGTACTGGGTTCCGTTAAGTCGGCCGTTTCCAATGGACGATATCCGGCGGGCCGGCCATGACTTCTCCGCTCAGATGGCAAATCAAAAAGGCGGCTCGCATGGGTGTGGCGCTGGGCTCGTTTGTGAGCGGGCAAGTGCCGCCGAAAAATTCCATGTTGCGTCGAGTGCAGGTGAGGGCCTTAACTTATCATCGTTTCGGCACCGAAGCGCGCGATCCATTTTGCATCGAGCCTGATGCGTTCGAAAAGCAGATGCGATATTTAGCGCAGACGGGCCTTGCCGTATCGCTCGCCGATTTGCAGCGTTTCGTTTCCGGCAATGGGGCCTTACCGCCCGGCGCGGTGGTTGTGACCGTCGATGATGGGTTTCGGAGTTTATATACAAAAGCGCTTCCTATTCTTAGGCACTATGGTATTCCAGCGGTAGCTTTTGTTACAGCCGGATTGATTGAGTCGAGCGATGGCGCTCGTATGCAGAGCAAGCCTGAGCCGTATTTAAGTTGGGATGACTTGGAGAGATTAACCAATGCCGGCGTTGCTATCGGTTCCCATGCATGGACCCATCGATCATTAGGTCCCATGTCCGTTGCCGAAGCGGAAGAAGAAGCTGTTCTCTCTCGGCGTACCCTAGAGTCGAACCTAGGCGTGCCAGTAAGCGCATTTGCTTATCCTTTCGGAACACGGGCCGACTTTAACGCGAGGACTGCGGATGTATTGATGCGAACGGGCTATCACTGCGCATTCACATCGCAGCACGGCGCGATATATCCCGGCATGGACCCGTTTGTATTGCCACGAGTGAAAGTAGAGAGCGGCGAGCAGTTGTGGTTGTTTCAAATGATGCTGCGCGGCGGACTCGACGCCTGGGCACTGATAGATCGAACGTTATGGCGAGTGCAAGCAAGTGACCGAGGACGATAGTTGACATGATTTCTCATCGTTACGAGCCCAGGGTCTCCAGCATATCGTCATTGTCGACGGCCGGCATGATGACCATTGCGCTTGGCTGTTTAGCGGGTGCATTGGTATATGGCGTTACCAGCGGAGATCCGCGCTGGATCATTATGATCACCATCGTTTTAGTTTTCGCCTGCATTTTGCTGGCACTACCAAACCGCAAACAATTCGCTTGGGTTGCTTTAATCCTTAGCTTTCAATTTCTCGATCCGGCCGTTCGGCTCTTTTACGGCTACTCCGGTACGGGAGGTTTTTTGCTCACGCTCTCCTTTTTGATCGGTTTGTGTGTGCTTATCGTATATGCCGCTTCAGGTAGTCTTTCCAAAGGACGCGGAGTGCAATGGGGCGGCCCTCTCGGATTACCGATCGCGTTACTCTTCGCTACTTCTGCAATATCGATTCTGCATGGCAATGAGATAGCCTTGGGCGCGAACCAGATGCTCATTCAAGTCGAAATGTACTTGCTGTATTTCCTCGCGCTCAATTGTGTTCGATCGGAAGCCGATATCCGCCTGACGATGAAGTGGCTGTTTGTCATGCTGGCGATGCAATCGATTATTTATTATGCCGAAAGCTATTTGGGAATTTTTTATATTTCTCCATTGGGCGATATCGTTAGAGCAGGCGATGGGGATATTACGAGGCCGGGTGGGACCATATCGCAAGGCCCCTTCGGCTTTTCTAATTTCATATTGATGATCATGTTTCTATTGATGGCAGAGTTTATGCCGAATCGTCCTCCCGGCGCACGAAAGCGTTGGACCAAAGGGATATTAATTTTTATGGGCGTGGTGGCGTTGGTTCTGACATTGAGCCGCTCCGTTTGGGTATCGTTTGTCTTGGGTAGTTCTGCGCTGGTGTTTATTTCCTATCGTCGGCGAATCCTCTCGTACCGCAAGCTGCTGTATGTGGTTATCGCCGCCGGCGCCGTTGCGCTGGCAGCGGCGCCATTGATTATGCTTCGCCTCGAAAGCGCCCCCCTGGAAAGTTCCTACGATGAGCGATTCTCGTTGATGCGCATGGCTGTTATCGTTATTACCGAGAATCCAATTTTCGGTGTAGGGCTTGGTGCCTACGATATCGTCTATAAGCAGTACTTAACGCCGGAGCTTGCGGAAAAATGGCTTTGGACGGTGCACAACTATTATTTGTTGAGAGCCGCCGAAACGGGGCTTCCCGGCGGATTCGCTTGGATATTGCTATTAGTTATGGGGCTTCGGCAAACACTGCGGCTTAGTAAATCATCTAGATTGCTTATACGTACATTAGCATTAGGCATTGGCGCAGCCATCATTGCGCTTTCCCATCAAATGTACTGGGATATGTGGACTCACGTTACAGCCCAAGGACTCTTCTGGTTTATCCTCGGTTTGCTCGGAGCAGCCGAGTCGATCGAAATGCAATCTCGGCGCGTGGAGTTTCTTGCCGCGCGGAATGCTTCCGTTTCTAATAATCAGGTACTCAATTAATTATGCGTACGCTCGCTAAAGTGACCCCCTTTCCCCGTCCGATTCCCGACCCGACGAGTAAGAAAATATTACTTATTCATTTGGAGTCTTTATTTCCCAAGGTAATGGCAAGTCAGGAACGTGTTTATAGAATCGCCGAGCGTTTGGCGAAAGAACATATGGTGGATGTGGCGACTACCGTTCGAGATGACGTAGAACTGAACGAGTCAAAGAAGCATTTAAGCGCCGTTTGCCGACATTTTTATCCCATTGAGCCCATCAATCCAATGGGTAGTCAATGGAAAAGGAAGACGCGGCGTATCGAGTATTTTTTAAAGAATTGTTTTTTGCATCATCCTTACCATTATTTTTATGGTGGCCATCACCGTGTCATGGCGCAGTTGGCGAACATCATTAAGCGGAATCGCTATGACATTGTCCAAGCTGAATATTGGTACATGGCGAAAATTTTCGGATTCATCGATCCGGGGATTTTCAAAGTCATCGATACGCACGATGTACTCTTCGATAAAAAGCGGCAGCAAATATTTCAGCGATATTCGCAACACCTTCCCTTTTTCAAGCGAAGTGAAGTAGACGTATATCGAGAACTCGAAATACAGCATCTTAAGCTTGCCGATATGATTATTTCTATCTCATCGGCGGATCAACGAATGCTTACCGATTTGCATTTGGGAAACCAGAATTTATTGATGCCCATAGGTCAAGACATCGATTACTTTAAGGTCGATACGACGATCGGGAAAAAAGACAATATCGTGTTGTTCTACGGCAGCATGGGCGGGCAGGAAAACATCGATGGGTTTTTCCGTTTGTGGAACCAGATCATGCCTCTTTTGAAGCGCAGGGTGCCGAACGTCAAGTTGCTCGTTGTGGGCGCTAATCCTCCCGAGACCATTAAAGCGCTGCATAACGGAGAAGATGTCGTCGTTACCGGTTTCGTTGACGATGTGCGAGCTTATCTTTCACGCGCCAAGGTGGCATTGATTCCATTAGATGTGGCTGCCGGCTTTAGAGGGCGCGCGGTTGAAATTATGTCGATGGAAGTGCCGGTTGTAGGCACTCACAGAGCGCTCGATTGCCTTCAAATCCAACATGGCGTGCATGGATTTATCAGCGATAGCAACGCCGATATGGCGGAATATGCGGCGGATCTTTTGCTGGATGACAAATGGAGTGCCGACATGGGCGCCAGCGCGCGGCGCTTAGTGGCCGATCGATATTCCATCGAAGGAACGATCGGAAAATTATCCGAATACTATCTTTTGTTGCCAACCGCAAGGCGTATGGCTGCATAAACCATAGGCGGTGCGTTCTTATGCTTTCCGATTAGCAATTTATAGAAAAGCCGATGAAACTCAGTGTCATCATTATTTGTTTGAACGAAGAACGCCATTTGGCCCGTTGCCTGAAAGCATTAACTGAAACGGATCACGGGTCGACGCTAGTCGAGATCATTGTTGTTGACGGCGGATCTAAGGACCGGAGTCGCGAAGTCGCCGTTTCTTATGGCGTTAAGGTGATCGATAGCGCTAAAGGAATTCCAATACAAAGAAATATCGGCGCTAAGGCTGCGACCGGCGATGTGCTGGCTTATGTGGATGCGGATATCGAGATTATGGATGAATGGTTTTCTACGATTCATCGTCATTTTTGCGATTCCACGCGCAAGGTTCTTGGAAGTAACGCACGTTTGCCAAAAGATGCTTCATGGATCTCCCGCGCTTACGCGCTGCATTTAGGATTGACTATTGACGGGTTGCCCGATTGCGAACTTAAGGAGGAGCGAGTATTAGCGACCGGAAGTTTGGTGATGGGGCGAGAGGTGTATGAAGAGGTGGGCGGCTTCTTGGAAAACCTGCATGTGGATGAAGATACTTTCTTTTTGATGGAAGCAAAAAGAAAGTCCATTCCGCTTATTTGCGATAGGGGCCTTGGTTATATTCATCATGGTGAACCGAAGACGCTAAGCGAGTTTTTCCGCCGCGTAAAATGGGGAACCAATTGTAAAGAGTGGTATCGTCTTATCCTGCAAGGAAAATTTAAGGATGCAAAACGGCGTCAATATATTTATGGCGCAGCGATTGCTGCTGAATTAATTTTCTTGGTGCTTAGTATTGCGGTCGCCTCGATTTGGGGATGGCGTCTAGGCATCGTGCTTGCTTTAAGTTTGTTAACCGTTTCATTTTTTCTTCCGGCGCTTCGCACCGCAATACAACGTAAAGCGTCATGGAGGCTTGGCGAATTGTTTGTCATGT
>Ga0157374_10000861_pt1 | contig 26521 bp, 24 predicted proteins | sample M25metaG_FD_115308 | JGI IMG/M metagenome (GOLD analysis project Ga0157374, IMG submission 115308) | Miscanthus rhizosphere microbial communities from Kellogg Biological Station, Michigan, USA - M2-5 metaG | ecosystem: Host-associated > Plants > Roots > Rhizosphere > Soil | place: USA: Michigan... | reverse complement strand
CGCTATCCCATTTGCCGTTGCGGTTGGTATCATAAACCACGCGGATGGTGTATTTTCCTACGGGATAATTCTTATAGGTTAACGTGGTGTTTTTGATCACCGGGTCCCGGTGAAGAACATCTTTCTTTTCATTTAACAGCTCAACGACATATGCTTTTGCGGTGTCCGGGATCGCAACTTTTAGCGTCAATTGGCCATAATTGTCGGGCTTATCTGCCTGGAATAGCTTGGGCAGTTTCTTGTTTTTATCACCGTAAATATCGGTTAGCGCGCCCTCGTTGAATATAAGTTGGTAACGGACGTTCTGCTTCCAGGCATACTTAAGTATAAGTTTTTTGAGGTTGCCGGTGTCCCGCGTTAAGGTATAGTTCGATACATTGGCCGAGTCCTCGTTAAGCGTGATCAATGACTGGTCAAAGCTTTGTATCGGCAGGTTGGACGTGATCACCAGATCGGTAAGCGGCTTAAGTCTGCCATCGGCAGTAGTGTTGTATTGTAATGCGAAGGTGCGGGTGTAGGTTTCGCGCTTAAGTTTACGGAGTGAGATCGTATCCAACGGCTTGCCATTTTGCAGAAAAGAGACGGCTATGGAATCGAAATCCATATTACGCATATAGATGTTCGCGGTGTCGCGGGTTTTGTTAAAGTCAACGAGCTTTTCCCGGTCAAGAGCCGACGGGTGGAGGATCTTTACAGATGGGTTTTCGATGCTTTTATTAAAGGTAAAGAGCATCCTGCCGTCGACATCAAAGCGACCTATCCCGCGGAACTTTTCCGGTTCCTGCTTGAATAAGTTCAATTGGATATTGGCGGTGTCTTTTTGCAGGTGTATAGGCTTTTTCAGGAAAGCGATTAGTTCGTCATCTTTATCGTAAATCTTGTTAGGCGCCGTTTCTTTCAAGCCATATAAATAATAGTCTCCGGTGTGCAGGTTGTTGAGGCTAAAGTTACCGGCCGAGTCGGTTGTGGCGAAAATAGTGGGGCGCTTTTTACCAAAGATGCTGGTGTCCTGTTTGGGAGTGAGCAGCATCACCGTGGCATCCTTTACTTTTTCACCGGTGAGCGTATTTTGAAGCGAACCCGATACGCTCAGCGAATCGATATGCGGACCGGTGGAAAAAACGTAGGTGAAATTATTCAGGATATTTCCTTCGTTGACATCGGCGATCGACTTACCGAAGTTGATCACGTAAGTTGTGTTTTTTTGAAGGGAATCCTTGAAGTCAATAATGACGGATTTTTTACTCGTATGAATGTTGGCCTGTTTCTCCTGCGCCGGGCTGACGGAGATCTCGGCAGATTGATTCTTCAATGTGAAAAACTCATCGAAGTCTATTTTGATTTGTTTCGCATTAAAATTCCGCGTCATGTTTGGCGGTGTCGCCTTCAACATTTTTGGCGGGGTGCGGTCTCTCGGTCCGCCCTGGGGCTTTTGCATGCTGGCGCAACCGAAAATGAAGAGAAGGGTGCCGATAAGGACAAGAATTTTGCCCGAAAACATACTCTTTTTATTTGACCCCATTTTTAGCCCTTATAAACGAATTTGATCTTTTTATGAAGATTATCATTCAGAATTAAAAATAATCGATTTTAAGCAATATTTATAAACACTTGATAATCAGCAATTTATATTATTTGGAAATGTGCACCATCAAAACTGAGACATCCGAGGGTGAAACGCCGGATATCCTGGACGCCTGCCCCAAAGTACGCGGTTTTATCCGCATCAATTTTTCACGCGCCTCTTTGGAAAGTGAAATGAGCGATTGATAATTGAAGTCAGGATTGATCTCCTTGTCTTCCATCTTCCGCATCTTTTCTACGATGTCCATTTCCTTCTCAAAATAACTCTCGTATTTGATTTTTATTTCAGCCTGCTCGATAGTTTCTTTATCGTACCTGCCCAGCAATTCGTCAAGCGCCTGGTCGGCTTTCCGGAGATCATTTAACGAGACCTGCGGACGGGTGATCAAGTTGAAGAACTTAACATTATGCGGGATGGGAGCGGTGCCTAATTCTTCAAGCAGCGAGTTTACGCCGGACGCTTCCGCCGAAGTCGCTTTAGTATAAGCGACAATATCATCGGAGTCTTTTACTTTTTGACGGACCTTGTTCATACGCTCTTCGCTGATGAGGCCAAGATCATGACCGATAGGGGTAAGCCTGATGTCGGCATTGTCCTGGCGAAGCAGGAGGCGGTGTTCGGCGCGCGAGGTGAACATACGATAGGGTTCTTCGGTGCCCTTGGTTACCAGGTCGTCAATCAGAACGCCGATGTACGACTCGGAACGTTTCATGATCAGTTCATGCTGGTCATGGACTTTTTGATGTGCATTGATGCCTGCAATGAAACCTTGTGAAGCGGCTTCCTCATAACCCGTTGTGCCATTGATCTGTCCTGCGAAAAATAAGTTGCTTACTAATTTGGTTTCGAGGGTGAGGCCAAGCTGGGTAGGCGGAAAATAATCATATTCGATGGCATAGCCCGGGCGAAACATTTTGGCTTTCTCAAAACCCGGTATCTGGATTAAAGCACGGTATTGTACATCTTCCGGCAGCGAAGTTGAAAAGCCGTTGACGTATATCTCGACCGTGTTAAAACCTTCTGGTTCTACGAATATTTGATGACGTTCACGTTCGGCAAAGCGATTGATCTTGTCTTCTATAGAAGGGCAGTAACGCGGACCAAGGCCCTTGATGCGGCCGGTAAACATGGGCGATTTTTCGAAACCTTCCTTAAGCGTTTCGTGTACTGATGTATTGGTGTAAGTTATCCAGCAGCAGCGCTGTTCGGTTGGGCGTTCTACATCAGTGAAAGAAAAACGACCGGGATTTTCGTCACCCCACTGTTCCTCCATCAGGCTGTAGTTTAGTGTGCGGCCGTCCACGCGTGGCGGGGTCCCGGTCTTCATTCTGCCTGCTTCAAAGCCTAAGTCCACTAATTGTTCAGTTAGGCCGGTGGCTGCCTTCTCACCGGTACGACCGCCGCCGAAACGTTTTTCGCCGATATGGATCATACCATTGAGGAAGGTGCCGTTGGTCAACACAGCCGAATCACATTCTATTTCAACACCCAGGGAAGTGCGTACGCCTTTAACCGTATTATTCCTGACGATAAGTGAAGAAACCATGTCCTGCCATAGGTCGACATTTGGCGTTCTTTCGAGCGCTAAACGCCACTCTTCAGCAAAGCGCATACGGTCGTTTTGGGCGCGTGGACTCCACATAGCCGGCCCTTTGGATAGGTTTAACATGCGGAATTGGATGGTGCTCTTATCTGCAATTATACCCGAATAACCACCCATAGCGTCAATCTCACGTACAATCTGGCCTTTTGCTACGCCGCCCATAGCCGGGTTACAGCTCATTTGCGCTATAGTTCCCATGTTCATGGTGATCAATAGCACGGATGAGCCGAGGTTTGCGGCGGCAGCAGCGGCCTCACAACCGGCATGGCCTGCACCAACAACTATGACATCATATTTCCTAAACATTCTTCCTCCATGTTCCACGTGGAACGTACAAAGTTAACTTCAATCTTGCGATGTTCCACGTGGAACTTTCAATAATGATATTAACGCAACAAACGCCCAAACGCTTTCGAGTATGATAAAAGGGTAGAAGCGAACCATCCAGGATGCGTAACCGCAAAGGCCCGCCCCAACGAAATTCAGCAGGCTGTATAGTTTACTATCGGCGGATAGTTTCTTGTATAAATTGAGCATAAAGGCGATAAGTAATACAATAACGCCAATAGATGCTACGATATCAGACGGTTTCATTTTTACGATTCGTTTAATTCTGTCAACTCCATCCAGCGCATGCTTTTCTCATCCAGTTCATCATTCAGGCCCTGTATCTGCCTGGCCAACTCGGTGAGCTGCGAATGATCGGCTATGCCGGAATTCAACTGCCCGGTTAGGGCTTTGATCTGGTTTTCTACTTTCTGTATATCTATGTCAAGAGTCTCAAGCTCTTTTTGTTCTTTGAAATTTAGCCTGCTCTTTTTAGGTTGAACGGGCTTGTTTTCCTGTTTTACTATAGGCTGTACACTTTTGGCTTGCTGCTTTTCCAGCTCCAGTTCATATCTCCAGGATGAATAATTGCCGTTAAACAAGCGTACCGCGCCATTTCCCTCCATTATGAACAGCTGGTCGGTAAGCCGGTCCAGCAAATAACGATCGTGCGAAACCAGCATTAACACGCCGGGATAGTTCATTAAAAACTCTTCTAATACATTCAGGGTATCAATATCCAGATCGTTAGTAGGCTCATCCAGTATCAGGAAGTTGGGGTTCTTCATCAGTATCTGGAGCAGTTGCAGGCGCTTTTTCTCGCCGCCGCTCAGCTTGGAAATAAAGCCGTGCTGTTTTTTTGGCGGAAACAGGAACAAGGTTAGCAGGGCAGAAGCTGAAATGGTTTTGCCATCAGCCATGGTGATAAATTCGGCCACATTCTTTACCACGTCTATCACCCGTTCGGCATCATTAAATACTATGCCTGCCTGGTGGAAATAGCCCATTACCGTAGTTTCTCCTTTTATAACGTCGCCTTTGTCCGGGCTAAGTGCACCGGTAATCAGGTTAAGCAAGGTCGATTTGCCTGTTCCGTTTTTGCCTGCCAGGCCTACCCGGTCGCCCTTTTTGAAAACGTAGTTGAAATCGTCAATAAACGTATGGCCATTAAAAGCTTTATTGAGGTGGTGCAGCTCTAATATTTTATTTCCCTGCCGGGATGTTTTTACACTCAGCTCAACTTTGGCGTTGGGCCCAGCATTTTTTGTTTTTTCTTCCAGCTCATAAAAAGCATTTATCCGGCCCTTGGATTTTGTACCGCGCGCCTGGGGCTGACGGCGCATCCATTCCAATTCCTTCTTCAACAGGTTCGAGTTCTTTTGGAACTGGGCCTCGAGCGTACTTTGCCGTTCAGCTTTCTTTTCTAAATAATAACCGTAGTTACCACGGTAAGGGAATATTTTCCCATTGTCTATCTCTAATATCTCGTTGCAAACATTATCCAGGAAATACCTGTCGTGCGTCACCATCAAGATGGTTTTGCTGCCTTCGGTAAACAGTTTCTCCAGCCACTCTATCGTATCGATATCCAGGTGGTTGGTAGGCTCGTCCAGCAGGTAAACGTCCGGGTCTTCTATAAGCAGCTTAGCCAATGCCAAACGCTTCTTCTGCCCGCCGGATAAGGTTTGGATACTTTGATTCAGATGATGAATATCCAACCTGCCCAAAATGGTCTTTATCTTATATTCATACTCCCAGGCTTCCAGGTTACTGATCTCCTCGGTCACCCGGTCGATCTCTTTTGTGTTATCGGGCTCATTTTCAAGCAATTCCTCGTACCTCCGGATCAATTGCTGTTGCTTGTTGTCCGAATGGAAGATATAATCGCTGATCGTGTGGCCAGGTTCGAATGAAGGGTCTTGCTCCAGGTAACCCAACCGCAGGTCGCGTGCATAAACTACTTTACCTTCAGTCGGTAAAAACAGGCCGGTGAACAGTTTCAATAAGGTCGATTTGCCGGCGCCATTGATGCCCACCAAGGCCACACGCTGTCCCCGGTTGATGCCGATGGTCTGGTTGCGGAACAGCCAGTGGTCATGAAATGAATGCCCGAGATTTTCTGCTGATAGATAAGTACTCACAATATTGAATATAAAACTGCCAAATAGTCCGATACGTTCAGCTAAATGGCATGAAATGTTATAATTTTATGCAAAAATACGCATTCTTCTCCTCTATGGAATAAAGATTGTATGTTTAAACATGTAATTATAAAACAGTCCAGGAGACTAACACAAAAAAATGGAAAAAGTATTGCACCCTGCCAATGAGCGGGGCCACAACGACATCGGATGGTTAAAGGCTAATTTCTCATTCAGCTTTGGCCCATACTACAACCCAGCCAAAGTACATTTTGGTGCTTTAAGGGTGTTGAATGACGATATCATAGCCGGCGGCACGGGCTTCGGTATGCACCCGCATGATAATATGGAGATCATTACCATCCCTATTTCGGGTGCTTTGGAGCACCAGGACAGTACCGGTGGTAAGGGCGTTATTACAGCGGGAGAAGTCCAGGTGATGTCGGCAGGCACGGGTTTGATGCACTCGGAATACAATCATTCTAAAACAGAAGCCGCCAATACATTGCAGATATGGCTGTTTCCCAAGCAAATGAATATTGAGCCGCGCTACGATCAGAAGAGCTTTTTGAATGATCTGACGCCAAATCAATTCACAACATTGGTGTCGCCCGATAAGGAAGGTGATGCGCTTTGGATCAACCAGGATGCGGTATTTTCCATGGGCGATTTTGAGGCCGGTCAACAATTTACCTACGATATCAAAATTCCGGGAAATGGCGCATACATCTTCCTGATCAGCGGCGAAATTGAGGTGGATGGCGACACCTTAAACAAAAGGGACGCAATCGGTGTTTATAATACAAGCTCCGTTACCGTTTCAACCAAGTCGCCCTCCCGTATCTTGATCCTGGAAATTCCGATGAAATAAGCAGGCCGCCTGCGGGTGAAATGGTGTTGAGCTACAAACAATTTGATTTTCAATTGTTTATAAGAGGCAAAACACAACCCGATGGCAGAACAGGCAGCACCGGCATGGAAAAGAGTACTTGAGGAGAGCGGCGACCAGGTCATATTCCTGAAAGGGTTTTTCAGGAATATGTTCAGGGGCGGCTTTGAGTGGTCGGAATTTGTTCGCCAGTGCTATGAGATAGGATATAAATCATTTACGCTGGTGGGTACCACCGCGTTCATCATGGGGTTGGTTTTAGCATTACAGCTAAGGCCGACCCTTGTTGATTTTGGGGCGGAAAGTATGCTGCCGCGCACCCTGGCCGTTTCAATCGTCCGGGAGATAGGTCCGGTTATTACCGCCATTATTTGCGCGGGCAAAATAGGCTCAGGGATCGGGGCGGAGCTGGGCAGCATGAAAGTTACCGAACAGATCGACGCCATGGACATATCAGGCGCCAACCCCATGCAATACCTGGTTGTTACCCGCATATTAGCAACCACCTTAATGGTTCCGTTGCTTACCTTATTAGGGGACGTGCTCGGCCTTATAGGGGGTTTCCTGGCTACAAACATATCCGGCAATGTAAGCGCAACGCTTTATTTTAATAAATGTATCGCTTCCATTGGTTTTGTCGACTTTGTTCCCGCCTTTATCAAAACCATATTCTTCGGATTTGTAATAGGCTTTATTGGTTGTTACAAAGGGTACAACTCCAACCGCGGTACCGAGAGCGTTGGTTTGTCGGCCAATTCGGCTGTTGTGGCGGCTTCCTTGTGGATATTTGTTATAGATGCTATCGTGGTGCAGATCAGCAATATTCTTCTCTACTGATATGAAAGCTGCCAAACATACCGCGACTGAAGAAAAACCCGCCCAAAAAAAAGGCGGGGTGATCATCCATATCAAGGGATTGAAAAAATCTTTCGGTGAAAAAGATGTACTGAAAAACATCAACCTTGACGTACACAAAGGGGAAAATGTGGTTGTATTAGGAAGGTCAGGCTCGGGCAAATCCGTTACGATACAATGTATTGTCGGCCAAACATACCCGGATGAAGGTGAGCTTACCGTTTTTGATGAAGATGTGGCATCACTTACAGAGCGCCAGTTGCGGGAGATGCGTACCCGGATCGGGTTCCTGTTCCAGGGCGCAGCGCTTTATGATTCGATGACGGTGCGGGAGAATATGGAATTCCCGTTAACGCGGGTACTAAAGCTGAAGGACCGCGCAGAGATAGACCGGCGGGTGGAAGAAATGCTGGATAACGTGGGCCTGCTGGATGCTATTGATAAGATGCCGTCGGACCTTTCAGGCGGTATGCGTAAAAGAGCCGGATTGGCCCGGACGCTGATCGTTCAGCCGGAGATCATGCTGTATGATGAGCCGACCACAGGCCTTGATCCGGCTACCTCGCGCGAGATCAGCAAATTGATACTGGATATGCAGAAGAAATATAAAACTACCTCGCTTATAATTACACATGATATGGATTGTGCGCGAATCACATCGGACCGCGTGGTGATCATGCACGAGGGGGAATATATAGCAGAAGGAACATTTGACGAGTTAAAAAATGCAAATGATGACCTGATATGTTCATTTTTTTAAACCTATACTATGAAAACTACAGCGGGACAGAAGATAAAAATAGGCGTGTTTGCATTGGCCGGGCTGGCTGTGCTCATAGCCGTGATATTCCTTATAGGGAATAAGAAGGGGCTATTCTCCACTACATTTCATGTGCATGGAATGTTTAAGAATGTGAATGGCTTGCAGGTGGGTAATAACGCACGTTTTGCAGGGATCAACGTAGGCGTAGTAGAGGCTATCGAGATAGTGAATGATACTACGGTAAAAGTAGTGCTTAGTCTTAACCAGGATGTTAAAAAGTTCATTAAGAAAGATGCGAAACTAAGTATCGGCAGTGACGGATTGATGGGTGATAAACTGGTTGTCATATCACCGGGCGGCGCAACGACCACCGAAGAAGTTAAAAACGGCGACCAATTGGCTGGTGTTAACCCTTTCGATGTAGATAAGATGATCAAAAAAATAACAGGAATAGCTGATGATGCGGGAAATCTGATAGCCGGGCTATCTGATCTTGTTAATAAAGTTAATAGCGGGCATGGCAGTATCGGCAGATTGCTGAATAATGATAAAATGGCCAAAGACCTGGAAGGTACAGTAGCGCAAGCCAAAACCACCATGCAGCAAGCCAAAACCACCATGGCCAATGTACACGCCACTACTACGACTTTAAATACCGACCTGAAAGCTGCGCAAAGCAATTTCCTGCTTAAGGGCTTCTTTAAAAAGAAAAAGAAAGCCCAGCAGGACTCGATCAAGAGAATACAGGATTCGCTTAAAAAAGTGCAAAAAGATTCTACTAAAAAAGCCAAAACGAACTAAAAAGAAAAGCCCTCTGAAAACTCAGAGGGTTTTTCTTTTTAGTAACCTTGTCCCGGTGTTAAAGATACTTGGTCAATTCGGGCGAAAGCGGTGTAACCTGTGAGCGGAAACGGTGAACCAGGTTACCATTTTCGTCTATCAGGAACTTCTCAAAGTTCCATTTTATTTCGCCTGTAAAATCCGGGTTTGGTGCTGTTGTCAGGTATTTGAACAACGGTGCGATGTCGTCGCCTTTTACACTAACTTTTTCGCTTAGCGGGAAGGTAACGCCATAGTTCTTCTGGCAGAAAGTTTTGATCTCGGTAGCATTGCCGGGCTCCTGCTGGCCGAAATTATTGGCCGGGAAACCTACTACTATTACTTTGTCCTTGTATTGATCGGCCAGCTTCTGCAATTCGGCGTACTGTGGTGTAAAGCCGCATTTTGAGGCGGTATTTACGATCAATACTTTTTTGCCTTTGTACTTTGCTAATGAGAAGGCGTCCCCGTCGATGTTGGTCAGTTTGAAATCATAAACCGACGATGGCGCAACGAAAAAGAACGCAACTAAGAATGCTAATATTTTCATGATCTAAAGAAATTTGGTTTCAGAATGATTGACGTAAAATTAAGCTGAATAGTTGGCTTAATGCAATAAAAGGTATCTGATTTATGTAAAATTTATGACATGGTTGTACGTTAATTGAAAGAACTATTTCTATTTTTAATTAAAATACAATAATCCTTATCACATGAAACCAACCGCTTTTCTTTTAGTCGCTGTATTATTCTGTAATTGCGCCAGACCCAAGCATGAATTACCGGATTATGTAGAATTTAGCATAAAAACGGCTATAATTACACACCCTCTTCCTAATCCTCTAATTATCAGCACAAAAAAGGTTGACTTTCATTTAGATAAATATGAATTAGCTGATCTGAAATCTTTAATTGAAAATAGATATACCGGAGTTATGAACCCAGTTCATTGGATATACCGAAACGCGAAGTTTTTAAAACGCAGAAATGGTTTATCAAAAACAGACACCAATGCGAATAAAATTACCGAGCAAGACAAAGAAGACTACACCAACTTTAAATATGCCAGGAGATTAACGGATAAAAAGACATTTACAGAAATAGTAAATTTTATTTATGATAATAAGAACAATTATCCTGGCGGAGAATCTCTGGGCGGTTCTTTTATACAAGGTTTCGAGATAGACATGGGTAAAAACATGAAGTTTTGGATTAACCGGAAAGCTAAAGGAAGCTTTCTTATTAATCTTAGAGCTTACCTTAGCATTAAGCAGTGTGACCAGAAGATAATAGACGAGCTCGGTGTTATTTAGGAGCCGCCTATAGCTCTCTTTTTGCTAAGTAAACATCCTCCTTTTCTGTCATCAGCTTTTTGTCTTTAGAAGATTTGTCCTTATATCCCAAGAGGTGCAGCGCACCGTGGATGATGACCCGGTGCAGTTCATTGGTTTCGCCGGTGGAGAACTTCGCGGCGTTCTCGCGGATGCGGTCTATAGAAATAAAAATATCACCCTCGATAACCTTTTCTTTTTCGGAGTTATCAAAAGTGATAATGTCAGTGTATGTATCGTGATCGAGATATTGCCGGTTGATCTGCAGCAGATAAGCGTCTGAGCAGAAAATATAGTTCAACTCCTGAAGCTTGCAGCCTTCGGCAGCGATGGCAGATTTAACCCAGGCTTTTACCTTGTTTTTGTTTTTCAGATCAAAACGGATGTCTTCCTCAAAGAAATTGACGGAGGGCATTTAGATCTTAAAATGAAGTTCCACTTCATTTCCGGTAGAATTGAAAACGCATTGATCGGCAAGCTGCTTTACGATGAAAACACCGCGCCCGGTCAGGTTTTCCAGGTTTTCAACCGCAGTTGGATCGGGCAGGTGGTCGTAATCAAAACCAGGGCCTTCGTCGGTAACGGTCCAAACCACTTTCTTGGCGTCAACTTCGGCGTTGATAATCACCTTTTTGGTTTCATCGAGCTTGTTGCCGTGGATAATAGCATTGATAGCGATCTCATTGAGACAAGTCATCATATTGGCGAAGGTATCCTCGCTCACATTGTGCTTATCGGCAATTTTTTCAATAAGTTCTTCCAGCAACGTGATGCTTTCCGGCTTGGAGGGGAGCTGTAAAGTGTAAAGCTCGCTGGTCTGGACGTTCGCTTCCTGCATATCAATGGGCATTAAGTTGATCAAAGTAAGATTTTATTATTTGTTTATAATACAAATTAAGTGCCGGAGATACGGTCTTGATTTGTTCAGTTTGTTTTTCATTTAGTTTCTGATAATCCTGCAACGCTTTGATGTAACCCGGCGGCAGATCTTTTCCGGCGTTACTTTCACGCTGCTGATCCTGCTCTTGTTGCCGCTCCGCTTTTTCTGCTTCCAGAAGCCGCGTTTGTATTTGTTGCTGACGTTTTAGCAGGTCATCAGTTATTCTCCTGTTTACGATATCATTGACACTTTGTTCCATTTCTTTTGAAATTTTGTCCAAATTGCCCAGTTTCCCGGTACCGTCTTTATTCTCCTCCTGGTTAATCTTTTGCAGCGACTCGCGTATCATTTGCTGCTGCTGCGCCATCCTTGCCAGCTGCTCGCTCATCATACTCCGCTGGCTCTGAGACATATTCCCCTGTTGCTTCAACTGGTCGCGCATCTTCTGCATATTCTGGTTCAGCTGCTGCTGAATTTTTTGCAGTTGCGACATCGAAGGCTGCTTTGATTTGCCGCCTTTGCTGTTTTTCATCGAGTTTTGCAGCTGGTTCAAAGCATCACTTAACATCAGCGCCAGGTTATTCATCGATGTCATCGCATATTGCTGGTTGCGGCTGGCTTCCGGTGTCCGGCGGTCGCTCAGGTTGTCCAGCGATTTCTCGATATGGTCGTTTATACTTGCTATTTCCTGGTTGACAGTTGATTGTATCTGGGGCACTTTGCGGCTTATCGAATACAAGCTGTCTTCAGCTGTTTTTAAGTTGTCTCTTATGTCCTTCTGTTTTTGTGCTAATATAGTATAATTTGGGTCAGTTGGAACAGTATTTTTCAACGTTTCCATCACTTTTTCCTGTTCGAACGAGCTATTGATCAGATTTTTAAGCAATTCGCGCAGTTGCCGGATGTCTACATTAGTTTGTTGTTCCTCTTCCTGCTCCTTTTGCTGCTGTAATTTGCCCGCCATTTGCTTCATCTGCTGTGAAGCCTGCTGCTGCGATTTGGAAGCGCCCGGCTTGTTGTTCTTCTGCAATTCCTGTGCGCTTTGCTCCATCTGCTGGTCTACATTTTTCTCTTCTTCTTTCGGGTTGTCGAAGTTGCTTTTTTGCTCAGCGGCATCATTTTGCTTTTGCAGGTCTTCAAGTGATTTCTTTACATCCTGGAAGTCCTGTTGCAGTTTTTGCTGTTGCTGCTGCAAGTCTTTGCTGTCGGCATTGGGTTGTTTGGCCTGGTCGGATAATTTTTGCTGCTCGTCCGAAAGCTTATTTAATTGGTTGATCTGCTGATCTAATTTTTGGTCAAACTCCAGTTTTTTGTACAGTTGCAGGATCCGGTCGAGCTCTTTTTTAAGCGACTTGTTATCCATCTGCATTTTGGAAAGCTGATCGCGGGTTGCATCCTTTTGCTGCTCGTTCATCATTTCCTGCAGCTTTTCGAGCATTTCGCGGGTCTTCTTATCAAGGACGTTATTGAACAGGTCCTCGATCTGCTTTTGCTTTTCCATTAGCTCCTGCGTCTGCTGATCGTTTTCTTTGCGCTCGTACAGGTTCTTTTTGTTTTCGGCCTGAACCTCTTTGATCAGGTTATCCAGGTCATGCTTTTTCTCAAGTAAGTCTTCTATCTGCTTTTTCTCGTCGAAGGATAAGGTGTTCTTATCCAAAAGCATCTGGTTCAGCTTCTGCGATTCTTTCTCTATCTGCCCGGCCATTTTGATGGCATCGGTCATTTTATCCTTAATTACCTGCGCGCTTTTATCCAGGCTTTCATTCAGCTGCTTTTGGTCCGGGACATTCAGGGTGCGTTCGGTTGAGCGAACTTTCTTAGGCCCGGAAACTTCGTCGTTGTCAGCTACTTCAAAATAATAGGTAATCTGGTCGCCGGGTTTGGCGCCTATGTCTTTCAGGTTCCAGTAATAGAAGAAGTCGGCCTGTGATTTACCGAGGTCAGCCTTAACGGGTTTGCTTACTACGTGCGTATTCTTATCCGCCGGTGTGCCGATCTTATAATTAAAGGTAAGCGACGAAAAACCATGGTCGTCCTGCACCTTGCCGTCAAAGTACAATGCCTTGGTACTTACGGAATCGTTTTTCTCGTTGACCGATATCGCAGGCATTTCATCCGGGATAACGGTTATTCTGTAGGAAGCCGAATCGCCGTGATTTACCAATTTGCTTACCGGGTTAAGGGTATAGCTTGAGTTTTTCAGGGCCCTTTCCGCGTGTTCGAAAACGTCGGCAGACGCTTCTGTCGCCATCACCTTTTGATTGTTCATGCTGAAGGCAAGCGCATCGGCGTTTTGGGTATGGATGTCCCATTTGATCTGTGTTCCGGCGGGAACAGTCAGGTCGCCGGCGTTGGCGATGGTCTCGTTTTGTTTATGCAGGTAGGCCGGGTAGTTCAAAGCCGCATCAAAATGCAGCAGCGAGGGTTTCAGGTTGACTTTGATCTCATAAGCCTGTGATGTGAAGCCATTTCCGCTGAAGCGGAACAAGGTGGTTTTCTGTAAGTTGCTTAATTGATAGTGGAAATGGCTGATGTTCTCCTTATCCAGCTTAAAGGTATTATTGGCTGTTTCGATATAAATATCAGCGGGTAATTTATCTCCCTCTAATTTCAGCTCCAGTTTCATGTCTTCGCCCTGGACAGCGGATAAGGTTTTATTCAGCAATACGAACTTGAATGGCGCAACCGGCGCGAAGTATTCGTTGTGACGGATGAGCCTTTTCGTGCTTTCAGTTAATATGGATGGCGCAGCCAGAGCGATGATACAAATCAATGCGGCCGGGAATATCACCCACTTCAGGTATTTGTTGTTCGCACGGATGTTGATGGCCGAAGGAAAGCTCACCGGCTTTAGTGATTCTATTTTTTGGTCGATGCTGGCTTCGATCAAAACCCGTTGCTGTTGATTTTCATTGGCGAGTTTTTTCAGTTGAAGCGTGTTCAGCAATTTATCCTTTACATCGCTGAAGTGCGTACCGATGATCTCTGCGGCCTGGTCGTGCGTAATAGTGCCGCCCAGCTTAAACCAGGATAAAAGCGGCGGCGCTACCAGCCAGGCGATCAGACCAAGGTTTAAAAAGATGAAAAAATAGAACAGGAACGTGCGAAACGCGGTGTTGAAATTGCCGAAGTATTCGCTGAGCGTGATAACCACATAAGCCGAAAACAAACCCGCTCCCAGGAAAATAAGCCCGCGCAGCAGCTTGTTCCAATAGTATTTGCGTATGAACGTGTCGATCTTGCCGATCAGCAGCGCATAGTTTTCCGATGTAGGCAAAGTGCTCACGGTGCAAATACCAGGGTTTTGAAATTAAACGACAATATGCCAATCAAAATTATAACATTTTAATGATAATTAACCAATGCGAAAGTCCCCCAAATAGCGCTATATTTGTAAGGTAAACTTATTAGTTTAACTTATTATATATTTCAATGAAATCACAACCAGATCCCCAGCTTGCAACCGACTTACGGACCGCTACCGCCCGATTGATCAAAAAGCTGCGCAAGCAGTCGGTAACCGGGCAGCAGCTTTCGCTTACAGAACGGTCGACCATGTCGCTGCTGCTGCAGCACAAGGAATTGCTGCCGAGCGAGCTTGCGGCTATGGAAAAGATCACCAACCAAAGCATGTCGCAGCTGTTGAACCATTTGTTTGAATTGGGTTTTATCAGCCGGAAAGCTTCGGAAACCGATAAGCGGAAAGTGATCATATCGCTGACGGAGGAGGGCGAAAAAACATTTCTGCAGGTACGCGCTGAGCGCGATGAGTGGTTGCTGAAAGCAATCAGCGAAACCTGCAGCGATGAGGACGTTGAGCTGCTAAAGCGGGCCATTGCACCGCTAACCAGGCTGGTTGATTTTGATTGAGGACGGAAAATTCTACTATGAACATTGCAACATTTGAATCTTTTAAAAGCCGTAACTACCGGCTATTCTTTACCGGGCAATCCATATCGCTAATAGGAACCTGGATGCAAAAAACAGCGGTAAGCTGGGTGATCTACTCGCTGACGCATTCTACTTTTTACCTGGGCTTGTCGCTTTTCGCGAGCCAGTTCCCTGCGTTCCTGTTTTCGCTGATGGGCGGCGTTGTGTCTGACCGATATAATCGCTTCCGCGTGCTGCTTGCCACGCAGGCCGCATCTATGATACAGGCTACGGTTCTGGCGATACTCATCCTGTCGGGACATTATAATGTATGGATCATCCTTTCGCTAAGCGCGATACTGGGCATCATCAACGCCTTTGATGTTCCGGCCCGGCAGGCGCTGGTTTATGAAATGATAGATGATAAAAAGAACCTGCCGAATGCTTTGGCACTCAATTCGTCGATGGTGAACCTTTCGCGGTTGATCGGGCCGGCGATAGCAGGTTTTATGCTGGAGCAATTTGGCGACGGCGTTTGCTTCCTGCTAAATGCTGTAAGTTTTGTGGCTGTCATCGGCTCATTATTGATGATGCGCCTGCCGAAGTATGTCGACAAGGTGCACACAAAAAATGCTTTTGGCGAATTGCGCGATGGATTTGTTTACCTGAAGCAAACGCCATCGCTCAGCTTTATTATCATTATGCTTGGCGCGGTGAGTTTGTTTGTGCTGCCGTTCAGCACTTTGCTGCCGGTTTACGCCAAGGATATTTTTAAAGGATCTGCATCCACTTTTGGCATTCTCGATAGCGTGATCGGTCTTGGCGCATTTGCCGGGGCGATCTTCCTGGCCTCGTTGAAACCGGGCAGCGATCTGAAAAAGGTGCTGGCCATCAATACGCTGGTTTTCGGTGCGGGACTGGCGCTTTTCTCGCATGAAGGGAACTACCCGCTGGCCTTAGTGTTTGCTACCGTGGCCGGTTTTGGGATGATGTCGCAGGTGACGGTGAGCAATACCATTATTCAAACCACTGCCGACCCGGACATGCGCGGGCGCGTCATCAGCTTTTATGCGATGGCTTTTTTCGGGATGCAGCCGTTAGGCGGACTGATCATCGGTTCGGTGTCTAAATGGATAGGTACGCCGGATACCTTATTAGCCGAGGGTGTGATAGGCCTGATCATCGGCACGCTGCACTTCAGATTTTTGAGGCGCGAAAGATTGAAGGCAAAGCAAGCCGTTATACCGACTACCGCGCAGGCTGCGTAAGAAACTAAAAATGTTTAGTTATAAGCCAGCGATTGCTGGATATTAATGCTGGTTTTCTCATCGTCGCCGTCCATGCAAACCCGGCCGTTCCTGTTTTTGTAAATGTTACCGGTAACGGTAATAAAACGGCCTTTCAGGTCCTGGAACTCGACATTGTTGGCCTGCAGTTTCGAATCATTGGTCAATTTGAGTACCACACCTTTTTCCATATTCTTGCTGCCGAATTCGATGAGCATGGTGTGTGTGCGTGTGTCGTAGTCAAGTTTATAAACATAGCCGTAAGCCGACATGGTTTTCCCGACAAATTTTTCTGCAAATTCACCTGAAACGCTTGCCGGCCGTTGTGCTGATGCTTTGAACGCGATGAATAAAAGCGCGATCACGAAAATCTTTTTCATTTTTTGATAAATAATTTGTTTACGGTTTGGGTCGGCTAAATAACTATAAATCAAATCACTTCATATAAAACGCGTTTTGATTTCATTATCAATTTGTTAACGGCGACAAATTAGACGCCCAAATTTGCTTAAAAGAATATTAGCAAACAAGTTAACAGGCTGTTTACTAAAACTTTATTTAAGTATAAGGTTAAAAGCGGCAAAAAGTTTTAAAAAATTGAAACAGATATAGTTTTATCTTTAGGTAAAAATCTCATTATGAAAAAGATAGCAGCCGGAGCAGTGCTATTAGTCGCTTTCGGGTTAGGATATGGCTTCCGGGGACTGACACGTTCGGAGCAATTGGGTCCGCGCGCGACCAGCATCGGCGGAATTTTCTTCAAGGCGAAAGACCCTAAAGCACTACGGCAATGGTATGCCGATTACCTGGGTATGAGGATGGTGGAAAGCGGCACCAACTTCGAGTGGCGGCAAGGCGTGGACAGCACCAAAAAAGGGTTTACGCTTTGGGCGCCATTCAGGGAAACGACCAAATATTTTCAACCTTCTGATAAGCAGTTCATGATCAATTATCGTGTAGAGGGCCTGGGCGCTTTGCTGACTAAAATGAAACAACACGGTATTTTGCCAACCGACAGCGTGGAGCGCAGCAGCTATGGCAGCTTTGTGCATGTGATGGACCCGGAAGGCAATAAGATAGAATTGTGGGAACCTGATGATGTGGGTTATGCGAAGCTTGGCGGGGTTACTTCAAAATAACGAAGGGTTGGAAAAAGTTGGCCGGTCAAAAGCTTCAGAAAATATTCGGCGGCTTTTTTTGACCCAAAGGTCCCACGGACTATATTTGTGATCCCAATTTCGGGATGTAGCGTAGCCCGGTATCGCGCCAGCATGGGGTGCTGGAGGTCGTCGGTTCAAATCCGGCCATCCCGACAAAAGAAGTTGTTGTCTGTGAGGACACAGACAACGGAGCTTTGAGAGCATATCAGCGTGACTTATAAGTCGATCCTGATATGCTTTTTTATTTGCTTGACCCCTGACTGCTTTTATTATTTGCGGGTTATAGACCCGCATTAACGAAAGGCCGGTTGCTGGTGGCCTGTGAGGACACAGACCATGGGAAATGATAATCATGTCAAAGAACTTCGCTGATCCGTTGTCACAAGGATCGAATTACCGGTAAATACAAATTTACCTTAAGGGGATGATAGATGTGGTGACAGTGTTTTGGCAATAGCTCATCCGACCACATCTTGACAGAAAATCATGGTTTACACTTTTGCGACATTATTTTATGTAAATATTTGACTGTCAATACATTATATCTGAACGAGGCTCAAGAAGTGTAAACCATGTAAACCATCTTTCGGGGGCTGTATTGGTATGGTCGGCAAGATAAGGGTTGCGCTTTGTTGATTCCTGCACATTCATTTCCCTGCCGAAATTGTTGTATTGAAAATAATTGTCGTTATATTTAACGGCTATACTCAGCATAGCCATATCGCTCAACAGGTTTTAACCAATGTAATGCTGCCTCAGCTTTAATGAAGGAGTGATGAAGTTTATTCCAGTATTTTTTCTAAGTATGTTCCTGCTGGCCTATGGCTGCAAGAAATTTTATTCGCCGCCCTATATAGCCTCTCCGGGAAACTACCTGGTTGTGGATGGTACGATCAATGCCGGTCCGGGCCAAACGATCATTCGGCTGAGCAGAACTGTTAATCTTTCCAGTTCAACAACCTATAACCCGGTGCTGCACGCAATAATCAATATCGAAAGCGAGAACGGCGACAGCTATCCCGTTACAGAAGCCGGCGGCGGCAAATATGTTTCGGCCTTTTTAAGCCTGGACTATACTAAGCAATACCGCTTACGAATTAAAACAGAGGATGCCCATGAGTACCTTTCAGATCTTGTCGCCGTTACCAACTCGCCGCCGATAGACAGTGTAAACTTTGCGGTAAAAGGCAATGGTATACAGCTTTATGTAAGCACACATGATGCGCTCAATAACTCCAGGTTCTTTCGCTGGGAATACGAGGAAACATGGGTACTGCATTCAGGGTTTTACTCGTTGTATAAATCGGATGGCGATACGGTGACTGAACGGGACCTGGCCAACGACCAGATATACGAATGCTGGAAGAGCGATACCTCGACGGCTATAACTTTAGCTACATCAAACGGCTTATCACAGAATGTGATAAGCCGTGCGCCGGTTACCTTTGTCGGGTCGGAGTCGCCCAAGCTGGACGGTAAAAGGAGCTCGGTATTCGTCCAGAAGCAACCTGAAACCAATGCCTACAGCATTTTAGTTAAGCAATACGCTTTAAGCAGCAAAGCCTACGCTTATTGGGTCAATCTGAAAAAGAATACACAGGATATAGGCAAACTGTTTGATCCGACGCCAAGCGAGATCCGCGGCAACATCCATTCGCTTACCGATCCTAATGAACCGGTATTGGGCTATATCAGCGCCGGAACTATATCCACCAGGCGATTTTTTATAAAGAATGGCGACATTCCCACACAATGGACCCTCAACTCGCCATATGAAGGCTGCCACCTGGATTCGCTTTATCTGGATACTTTAATAAAAGGTACAACGGCACGTATCAACGAGGAAAACACCGCGTTTAACTTAAACAGGGGCACCCAGACAGATATGCTGCAAATACCCGTTCAGGCAATATATGACCCACAAAAGGGATTCATTATAGGCCATTCCGGCACATCACCGTACTGCGCGGATTGCACGTTGATAGGTACCAATCATACACCTTCTTTTTGGGTTTTTACCCATCAGCAATAAGGCCTAATATTTTATGCTTTTTGAGAGGGCTACCAAACCCAGCCTGTTGACAAGAGCAGTATCGATGGAAACATTGCGATAGTACAGTAAGTTCCTGTTCCATAATTTAAAAGGAATATTTTGCTCGCGCAGGCCATGATCTGAAAAAATGATAACGCCCGCCCCCGGATCATTCCGGTTAATGGCACTTATGCATTTCAGCATCCATTGATTGGCATTTTGTATACGCACAGAAATGGGCAAACCCCTTACCAGCGGATAGGTATGCGGGGTAAAGAAATGGATATAAGCGACGTGCGGCTTACCTGATTTAGCTACGTCTTCAAGCTTCGCAAATGCGTCGGTATTATAGGCATCGCAATCGGTATAGTCGCCGGCGCCGCGTTTGCTAAAGCGGCTGATACACCATGGTATGGCCTTTTGCGTGAGCAGGTTGTTGAAGTTATAGAAGTAATATTTTGCAAAAAGGGAATTCAGCCGGTTATGGTGGTCGAGGATAGAAAAAGCGGTAAATGAGTAATGACTGTTATGGCTAAACACATTGCTGTCGAGCGCATCTATCGCATCATCCACATTGTAGCCGGCCTGCAGGCTGCCGGTGAGGAAATTGATAGTACTGCGTACGGTACTGATGTAATTGGTGTGCGAATTCTGATCGCCGGTAAAACCCTCTTTCGGAAGAAAAGAACCGGGATAATCGGCGGGCCCGCAAAGCTTGTGTTGTCGCAGCAGTTGCTCATTGGGGTATTCGTCGAAAAGCAGGAAATAATAGTTCTTTGAAACGGTACTAACGGGGGCGCTTAAATGTAGCGCCGCAGCATAAGTTCTTTTCGTTTGGAACGCAATAGTAAACAGCGATACCAGGTAGAAAAATAGCAGGAATACCTGGCAATATCTCATCACTTTATAGCGATAAATGATAAAAACGAACAGCGCCAGTAGTGCCAACAAACAAAAATGGATAAGCCAGGGATTACTTATATGCAGATACCCTGTCAAAAGAGCTTGTATCTTTTGCTTCAGGTTGGCGGGCAGATCAAGTATCAAAAGGAACGAGCTGAGAAAATAAAGCCTGGTATCTTTGATCAGCAGCCAGGAAAGCACAACCCAGGCGTAAAAGAACAGGTTGGTAAGCTGGAAAGCATTTTCCCCGAAATATGCCTGGTTGGACAGGCACATTTTCAATAATATGGATGTGATATAAACCAGGTTGGTAACCAGTATGAGTAGCCGCACATTTCTTTGTGATGACAACCAACTGTTCATACTACCCGCTTTTTTAATAGGAACAGTTTACGCCTGGTTGAACCAACTTCGATTTCATCCGCCTGGTCGAAATACGTAGAAAATGCGGTGACGAACAATTCCTCGCTGTAACCGGTAAAAATTCCACCATGGTTAGCTATGAGTTGTGCAGCCTTGTCATCCTCAGCGGGAGCGAATTCAACAATGGCATACTTTTCTACCACCGACGCGAACATTTCGGCTACCTGGGCCATGGAAATATTCATATCGATACACAAATGGTGCACCAGCGCCAGCCCCAGCGCCATATCCGAGCGGCCCCTATCCAATAATGACGGATACTCCTTATTCAATACCCCAAGCGCCGGCGATGGTTGTGCCAGATCGGCAACAAGTGTAGTGACATTTTCAACCGAGCTTTTTTCGATCGCTTCTTCTGCCAGGTCGACGCATGAAGGGTCACGGTCTATAGCGACGACGGCGTTAGCGTGTTTAGCCGCGATAAACGCGAACCGACCGGTGTTGGCACCCAGGTCGATAACTGTGGCAGGTTTTAGCTCAGCCAGCCAATTAGTTACAATGGCGTCTTTGGCTTTTATATAGGTTTCATCACCTTCCTCGTAATAATTTGCCCAATAGCCATTGAACCCATGTGGCTTGTCCCATGCTGTGACCGCCTGGCGGATCATGTGAAATAAGCTAAGCAGTTTTTCAGTTGTGAAGCCCTTTTTTGCTTTCCCCTGTTTGCCGGTATAGCCTGCATGCATATGAATGTGCAGCAAGCAGGTCGGGTTGAATCTTGAACACCACGGCAGCTGCCGACTGATAAAGGGCAGGGATAGCCCGCGGATACCGGCTGATGTGAGTTTTGACCATTGATCACCACTGTAGTGCATCAGGGCGAAGGGCCCTAAAAGCTCCTCGCAAAACTGGCGGTAGGCCACCCAAGGGTCGTTATGCCTGAAGAAAATGAATGATGTTGTATCGATCAGGACAGCCTTTCCTTTACTGAGATAAAAATTGAATGGCGTAGCGTCCTTCAATATCATATTATATTTCAAAGCAATGGTATTGATATCAAGCAGCGCGAGAAGTACCTTGCGCCATTGGCGATACGACCATTCGAAGGGGTAACTCTGGAAGCCGATCTGCTGCGGCCGCAGCATCTTGTAAATAGATGGGTCATGATCATCGGGGTCAATTTCCTGGTGACTGATCATCAATCCCTTGTTCGCCAGGTCGGCGTACAGGCCCGATCGCATAAGATGATCGTATTCTTCCTGGTAGTTTTTGAAGACATAACGATACCATCCGCCCGGTTTTTTTACTACGCGGGCTGCAGGGTCTCGGTAGGAAGAATAGTTAGGGGTAATCAATCCTTCTATGATTTGGCTGACTGCTATTTTTTAAGCCTGAACCTGGAGCCGAACCAGGCCCTGATCCGTCTGAAGAATACCGCTACGGTAAGAAAGCCGGACAATAAAGCCTGGAAAAGCAGACTGCCGGAGCCTTGATCAATATAAGCCAGATAATGCATAAAAAACAGTAATGCATAAAGATAGCTAAATTACCGTTTACGGGCAATGTTTTAGATACCCGGTGTCTTTGTCGATAACAATACTAACAAAGACATCGGCTGCTGCTTAATGCACCACTTCCTGGAATATTGGCTGGTCCAGCGTGGCGTTCATGATTAGCGCCTGCCCGCTGTTGTTAAGGTGGATGCCATCCCCGGCCGAATATACGGGATTGATCAGGTAAGCATTGGAACTCAGCTTTAAGAAGAAGTCGTTGGCGTGTACCGTGTAAACATTTTTTATCGTGTCATTCAATGTTTTTTCCCTGAAGCGCTGATTGTAGGTTGGGAAATTCCGGGGCTGCGTACCGAAAACTATATATTGAACGTTAGCCGAATCCAGCATGTGTGTCATCACCTCGAAATTGTGAATGATCTCGGCGCCTTTATAATTGTTTGCGATATCGTTTGACGGAAAGCTGATGAGCACCAGTGTTGGCTTCAGCGAAAGCGCTTTGGTAATATTTGCGGTGGTATCAGGTGCGGGCCTGCCGGCAACATGGTAACCATTGGGCATTGCCTGGTAAGTAGTGTATCCTGCAACCGCCAGGTTGATAAACTTTGCCTTAGTGCTGTTCTGGTTAACTACGCCTTGTATGCGGTAGGCCCAGGCCGAGTCGCGCGGAGTAGCTCCTTCGCCAGCAGCAGTCGACGAACCTAAAATGACTATAAGGGCGGGACCCTGTGGTTTGGGTTTTGGATCGCCGGAAAATTTGGAGCATGCCGAATAGCAAATTATTGCCAATAGCAAGAGGGGTAATCTAAATGATTTCATATAGTGGGCTGTTTTAAGTCATGGAAAAATCCAGGCTCATAGGCAGTATGGCTATAATTTTCTTTTCGGTAGATGTATGTGCCTGCTTAGCAAGCTTTTGTATTAACCACAGGAAACCTGAATTGTTTTTGAGAATAATTGCCCCGGCACGCAAGTGCGCTGATTATCAAATAGTTTTTCATATTAAAAAAGGATATATTTATACTATAACTGTTAAACCCTTTCACAATTAGCCAGTCATAGTGTGATGAAAAAACTCGCCCTAATTCTTTTTTCGCTGTTCATCTTTAGTGTTAGCCACGCGCAGCACGTTGTTGATACTTACCCCTCGGCGCAAATTTTTGCCATTGACTATCAAACCGGGCAGGAAGTGCAAGTAAATTCAGATGAGGCGATAGCGTTTAAAAATGCTTTTATCGACCTGGCAAGCACTACGGCCAGGGGCAGGCGCATCATGCAAATGGCGCCCCCGCGCAGCTATGCGGTCATCAAGCAGATCGATCCACGGAATATGAACGGGTACCAGCTCACGCTGCAAGCCATGAACTTCAACCGTATCCGCACCATAGCCTCGTTTTATTATAATATTGATCAAAACGCATTGTTCTATTTCGATCAGCGCATGGCCAACTGGATGCCGGTTGCCATAGCCGGCGATAATATGGCGAACCTGAATAATTGCGCTACTTATGCCAGGTTCAATAACGCAATTGGAATGCAGGTTCCTGATCTTTCGGCTAACGGCAATGCACAGTCCGCGTCTAATGCACCGGTTCCTGATCTTTCGGCAAACAACAATACCAATCAACCCAATACCGATCAATCAAACCTGGCAAGCGATGTATCCAATGCTTTGGACCAGGACCAGGCTGATGACGAACTAACCTCTGAGACAGCTCCTCCTGAAATGCCCGATTACGATCAGCCTCCATGCCCTACCGACGGCTACCTGTGGCAGCCAGGCTACTGGTCGTGGAGCGTTAGCGCGCGCGATTACTATTGGATACCCGGCGTATGGGTTGCCCCGCCGCGCCCCGGCGTATTGTGGACACCAGGTTACTGGGGTTTTATTGGCGGGGTTTACAGGTTCCACCACGGTTACTGGGGAGAAACCGTAGGCTTCTATGGCGGCGTGCACTATGGTTACGGTTATTTCGGTGTTGGTTTTGTGGGCGGCGAATGGCATAGCGGAGCTTTCCGCTACAATACCGCGGTGGTGCATGTGAACACTACTGTGGTGCGCAATGTGTACGTGAATAAAACCGTTATCAACAATACCGCGGTAAACCGCACCAGCTTTAACGGGCAGGGAGGTATTACAGCCAAACCTAACGCAGCCGAAAACGCGGCGATGCACCAGCAGCACTTCAGGGCCACCCCTGACCAGGTAGCGCATCAGCAGGCCGCCGTGGGTAATAGGGGGCAGTTTGCCTCATTCAACAAAGGCGCGCCGGCCACTACTTCGCAGGAGCACATTACAGCCACGCCGCACAACAACTCCGGCAACGGGCAGCGCGGCTTTGGCCAACGCACAGCTAATAATGCGCCGGGCGTTATTCAGCCTCGCAACAACAATAAAGGCGGTAACAAACCGGCTAAGCAGCGCGGCGGGAATAAGAAAGTGAAGAATTAATTATAGCTAATAAAAAAGCCTTTCAGCACACGCTGAGAGGCTTTTTTATTGACTTCCTATTTAAAAAATTTCTCTTTAATTTAAAATTTCATCTTAAAAACAGAATCGCCCGGTAATATTGTTGTTACTGCACCGTTTTTGACAGGTGTTTGAACATTTAATATGATCACGCTGCTGCGCGAAAAATTCGTTGCTAAAAAGGAATGCAAATTGATGGGTAACCGCTTTGAACTGAGCGTGGTTACCGATAATGAATTTTTAGGAAACACCTGGATCGATAAAGGCATCGCCGAGATACAACGTATCGAAAAGTTGCTGACTACCTTCAGCGACGACAGCGAGACAAACCGCGTGAATCAGCAGGCGGGCAGTGCTCCGGTGCAGGTAAGCCAGGAGACTTTCGACCTTATTCAACGGTCAATCAGGATTTCAAATATTACGCAAGGGGCCTTCGACATTACTTACGGATCGATAGACAAACGCCTCTGGAACTTCGACCAGCAAATGACGGCGCTGCCCGACAAAGACACTGCAAAGAGAATGGTGCGGCTGATCGACTATCGCAACATTATACTTGATAACGAAAATTGTACCGTTTTCCTGAAAGAGAAAGGGATGCGCATTGGTTTTGGCGGTATAGGCAAGGGCTACGCTGCCGAAAGAGCAAAATATATCATGAAACAGGCTGGTGCAGAAGGCGGAGTAGTGAATGCTTCGGGCGACTTAACAACATGGGGAAAACAGCCCGATGGCAACAACTGGACCGTTGGGATTGTGAATCCTAACAGAAAAAGCGAGGTTTTTTCTTACCTGGATGTTTCGGACATGGCTGTGGCTACTTCTGGAAACTACGAGAAATATGTGATCATAAACGGTAAGAAATATTCGCACACCATCGACCCGCGCACGGGCTACCCGGTTACCGGCATCAAGAGCGTCACTATCATTACCACTAATGCCGAAATTGCCGATGCGATGGCAACACCTGTGATGATCATGGGCATTCGTACGGGGCTGGATATGATCAACCAGATCAAAAACATTGAAGCCGTGGTCATTGATGATGAAGACCGAATTTATACATCTGATAATATCAACATAAAATAACCCCTAAAAATGACTAATAAACTAATGAAACTTATTGGCTGCTTACTGCTCGTTGCCGGCGCAAGTTCCTGCGTGCAGGTGAAAGAGTACCAGAAGAACCGCCTGAACGATAGCGAAATGGCCCTCGGGAACCGGAGAGTAGAGAAGAATGAATTGAGTTTTCAATCGTACCGCGAAGCCGCGTCGGGAGCAAATGCCGGCAAGACAGGCGGTGGGTGCGGTTGTAACTAAAGGCGGGCGGTACAAAAGCATGAAGAAAGTATTTTTATCCGTTATCGGATTCGCATTGATCTGTCGTTTGCATGTGCAGGCTCAAACCGCCGTTGACACTCTTGGAGGTAAGAAAGCCCCCAGCTTATATGTGCCGGTTGAACAGCATGACAGTACAAGCTATAACCCGCGCAAGCTGAAGGTGGAAGAAGTGAACCTGGTTTCGAGCTATTACTGGCAAAACGGGGAGCATTCGGCAGTGCAGGGCGGCATCGGCTCAGAACATGTTACCGACATTGCCAGTGGCCTGGATCTGAAGTTGGTATGGGGAAACCCCGACATAAAAAAAAACTCGATCACTTTCGGCATGGGCTACGATCACCATACCGCTGCTTCGCAGGCATGGGTATCCAGCACCGGCGCATCACATACGG
>Ga0157374_10000859_pt1 | contig 26602 bp, 26 predicted proteins | sample M25metaG_FD_115308 | JGI IMG/M metagenome (GOLD analysis project Ga0157374, IMG submission 115308) | Miscanthus rhizosphere microbial communities from Kellogg Biological Station, Michigan, USA - M2-5 metaG | ecosystem: Host-associated > Plants > Roots > Rhizosphere > Soil | place: USA: Michigan... | reverse complement strand
AATAATAAGGCTATACAAGGACAAAATCAGCTTAAATAACTCAAAAAAGAGCCTCAAGTGTTCATGAGGCTCTTTTTGTTGGTGATTCAGCTTCAAAAGCTCGATTATTCAGAAGTCCCATATTTGATTTTCCATTTATAAATGCTAGCTTCTGAAGCGCCATATTCCCGACTGGCTGCAACCACAGTCTTTCGGCCAGATTCCACTTCTTTCCAGGATGGTGATGATTTGCTCTTCAGTAAAACGACTCTTTTTCATTCGAGATTTCCTTTCCTGGTGTTTATTCTACGGAAATCTCTACTCTGCTCTGGTAGCAATTTTGGGGAGCACGTCAAAATCAGCCGGACAAGAGACGAAACTGTGTTATATGGGTCATGTTCTAATGGAAAACCGTCACGGGCTCGCAGTATCGGTTCGTTTAACGCAAGCCAGTGGAACAACCGAACGGGAGGCTGCCCTGGAGATGATGGGCCAGTCAAGCCCAAAAGCAGAAGAGCCACCCTGGGAGGCGATAAGGGCTATGATGTGGCCGAGGACGTGGCGGCGTTTCGGAACATGAATGTCACCCCGCATTTTGCCCAGAAGAAGCACACGACCATTGATGCCAGAACCACTCGCCATCCGGGATATCATCTGAGCCAAAAAGTGCGGAAACGGGTAGAAGAAATCTTTGGCTGGTTGAAAACCATTGGGGGTGAAAGAAAAGCAAGGCATATTGGCACGGAGCTGGTTGGCTTTAGCTTTACCCTGGCGACTGCTGCCTATAACCTGGTTCGGATCCGTAATATTCAATTGGCTAAAGCGGTGTAGGAAGGCTTATTGTGCCTTTTTCTCAAAAAATACTCAAAATTCCGCTAAAAATACACCAAAATTGCCACCATTTTACAAAAAATAAGCCAAAAAATAGGCTTAGCAAGCTAATTTAACTATATTTCCTGGCTTTTTCAGCATCCTGTTAGACAAGTTGTGTCCGTTATGCGACACTGTTGTAATCAGTGGAAAGATCGCCCCTTATTATAGAAGCTCGGCCGTGGGGTAGCATAAGGTCTCAACATAGAGAGAAACGGTGATGACGATATCTCAAATTTTTTCTGACGCGAAGGTAAGGCTGAACAAACCGAAAAAAATCCTCAAATCTTTTTCGGAGTATCGGGAGCGACGGGCTTTTGTGAGCCGTTTGAACGATTCCCAACAGGATAGTTCAGCCCGGATGAAAGAGAATGGATATTTGTTTTTCCAGCCTGACGCTGCTGAATTAGAAGAACTTCTGCTGGCCTGTAAAAATCGTTACGAAAACGTGGAAACCATTAACTCCAGCATGGCCAAGGCTTTTGTAAAACAGTTGGTGACGCCTGACCAGTACGACGCGAAGGATATCCTGATTCGCTTTGCCTTGAATGAGGACATTCTGAATCGAATCGCCCATTATCTGGGTGCCGTTCCTTTTTTGGAATGGGTGGAGGTGATCAATTCCAACCCGGTTGACGCGCCACTGGTGAAGAGCCAGCTTTGGCACAAGGACGGCACCGATAACAAAATGGTCAAAGTTTTTGTGAATATCTTTGATGTGACTGAGGAGCATGGTCCATTAAGCTTTTACTCGCGTCAGGATTCCAAGCGGGTGCCCATTCACAAGAATATTATGTCGCACTATTTATCGGATGAAGAGATTTCCGAATGGTTGGATCTTTCCAGTAAAATGCAATTTACTGGGCCTTCCGGATCAGCGGTGATGTTGGATACGGCGAATTGCTACCATATGGGTAGTCGGTGCCAGAAGCCCCGTTTGGTCTATTGCGCGTATTATTCCACAGGTTTTGGGTATTATGCCCGCCACTATCCACTCAAGAATGTGAATTGGAAAACCTTGCCGAACTTGGATAAGGGTGCCCTGTCCGATATGCAACTACTGGCTTTGGGCTTGTAGCAATTGATTTTGCAAGCATCAAGCGTTAAAAATGGTTAACGGCTTTTAGTCGAGCTTCCTTTTATTGACCGGCCAAAAAATATATGCTAAACTCCTCGTTGGAAAGTCGTTTGCCTTGAGAAACCCTGTTGATGCTTATTGCTTTGGAATTTAGGTGTCTGGGTTGATTTGATATTACCAAGCTCTCTAGTGGGCGGAAAAATTGGAAATCTATTAAATGATAATAGTAGTTTGAGTCCGTGTCATATGCCAATAGTGCGAGAAGCTAGTGTTAATCCTCTATCTGAAAGCTTAAGTGCAACGGCTCCCGTTTTTACGAAACCTTCCCTGGGGCACTCAACGTCATTGCAATTTTTAGTGCCAAGAGTCTGGGTTGTGGTGATATTGGGAGTCGTGACACTGTTTTTGATGGAGGCGATTTGTCGGGTTGGGGTATTCCTGGCGCAACCGAGTGAGTCCCATGTACGGGAGTTTGATCATAAATGGGCTTTGACTCACGGTAAGCCGACTTATTACCAGTCGAGCATTTTATTTTTAGGCGACTCTTATACCAGTCGGGCTATTTATCCCGAATTATTGATGAGTAGTATGAAACAAAGAGGCTGGCGTCTGAAAGTCTTGAACTTGGGTTCAACCTCCAATACGCCGAAGATGAGTTTGGCCTTGCTTCAGGAGGTGGTTAATTCCGGATGGCGGCCCAATATTTAACCATCATTATCTTCAAAATCGTGAGGTGAATGGGCAGGCCCAGTTTGATGATTCTTATATTGGGCGCTGCAAAGCGCAAAAAACTTACGGTTGGGGAAAGTTGGAGTGCCAATTGGAAAAGAATTTTTTCCTGTTGCGCTACCGGAAATATTGGTCGGTGCAGCTTAAACAATTACCGGAGATGTTGGGCCATGCTAACCAATATATGCAGGATGGCGGTGTGACCAAGGCGGTCCATGAAATTTCCCCTCAAGGTTGGTCGCCGGGTTACATGGTTTATACGCCATCGGAATACAACGACCTGATGTCCATCCGTGGCAGGAATGGGCAGCATAACTTGGAAACCGCGAAAATGTTATTTGGTAATTTTCAATGGGATGATCAACCTTTTAGAGAATTACAGGCTTTTTGCGAAAAAAAGCGGCTTCCGTTATTGCTGGTCTGGTATCCGGAAAACTCAGTGAGAGCAGATTATTACAAAGCGTCTCATCTTTCCGGAGAAATGTTTGCTAAGGGATTTTCAAAATTAGTTCATCCTAATAAGAGTTGGTTTTTGGATTTGCATGATCAGGATAAGGATGCAACACATTTTTATAATACCGACCATTTAAACGCCTTTGGTGCAATTTCGCTGACCCAACGGATGGGCGCATCCTTAAGCGAAAAGCCTTTTATTGGCCTATTAACCCCGTCATCTTACTTGAAAGTACCTAAAACAAATTTAGAACCGATGAATTTGGAAGAGCAGCGCTTATGAATTTTGTTTCTTTCCCTTTTGTCGCATTTTTCCTGGTAACACTGTTGTTATTTTATGGCCTGCCAGCCAGGTTGCGCTTGCCGCTGCTACTGATTGCCAGCTATCTGTTTTACGCGACTTGGAGCATTCCGTTTATTGCGGTCATTCTGCTCACCACCACCACGGATTATTGGATGAGCCAAATTATCCATCACAGTCCTTCCTTGGTCCGACGTAAGCTGGCTTTAGGCGGTGGCTTGCTAATAAATTTATTGATCCTGGCGTTTTTCAAATACACCAATTTCCTGCTGGAAACCTCTCATGGCTTGGCGCATTGGTTGGGCTACTCGCTTGCCATTCCGCATGCCTATTCCATCCTGTTGCCCTTGGGGATTTCCTTTTATACCTTTGAGGCCATTAGTTACATGGTAGACGTGTATCGGGGTAAGGAACCCGCGCCGAATTGGTGGCAATACAATTTTTACATTATGTACTTTCCCCATCTCATTTCCGGGCCGATTGTGCGCTTTGTGGAGCTTTTTCCCCAGTATGCCAAGCCTTTGGCTCGGCCATCGCTGGCTCGCATTGCCAATGGGGTGGAACTCATTTTGCTGGGTTATGCTTTTAAGGTTTTGCTGGCCGATGCTGTCGCACCATTGTCCGACGCCGTTTTCCAAAATCCCGCCAAAGCGTCGGCGTTGGCAAGTTATATTGGAGCCTTGGCTTTCACTGTGCAGATTTATTTTGACTTTATGGGCTATACGCATATTGCCCGTGGCGCTTCGCTGCTATTTAACATCGAAATGCCCCTGAATTTTAATCATCCGTATTTAGCGGATAATATCAGCAATTTCTGGGAGCGTTGGCATATCTCCCTATCTCGCTGGATACGCGATTATTTGTATTTTCCCTTGGGCGGTTCTCGTGGCCTTTTGGCGGCGACCATGCTCAATTTAATCATCACCATGCTGATTTGTGGTGCATGGCATGGGGCCGGATGGACTTATATTTTGTGGGGCGCTTATCACGGGCTGTTATTGGCGTTTTACCATTTATATAAACACGTTAAGAAAAACCATCTGTCCGGTTTTTCAGCTATTTTCAGGCATCCGCTCTATCAGTTTGGCGCGACTTGTCTCACGTTTATGGCGGTGGTGGGCGGCTGGGTGCTGTTCCGCGCCCCCAATGTGGCCGTTGCCGGTGTCGTGTTTTCCCGGATGGCGGATTTTCACGGTTTATCCACGGAACTGCATGGCATGTTCGCCACCAAACACCTCAGTCAGTTGGGCACGCTCCTGCTTTTATTGACCTGTTGTTTCATTGGTCCCTGGGCGATTCAGGGTATCGCGAGATTATACCGGCCTTTGCCGTATTGGGCTAAGGTGCAAGTGGCTTATATTCTGGTTTTGATTTGCTGGCTAATGACGGCTGAAGGGACTCATCCATTCATTTATTTCCAATTCTAGGTCCTGTTAACTCATGGATTAGGGTGGCTTGTGGGCTTATGGAAGTGTTAGACGTTTCTGTCAAGTTTGTGGTACAACTGTAAAAAGCAATCCTATCGTGGAAATAATTTGAGCTGGAGTGGCGCAACATGAAGCAAGCTGGGCTTTCCTCAAGACAACTGGAAATTGAAGGTAAAATCATTAACGAGCAAAGCGATTGCTTCGTCATTGCTGAGGTGGGGCATAACCACCAGGGAAGCGTAGAGACTTGCAAAGAGATTTTCAGGGCCGCTAAAGAGGCGGGTGCGGATGCGGTCAAACTGCAAAAACGCGACAATAAAAGTTTATATACCCAGTCTTTTTATAATTCCGCTTATAATTCCGAGAACGCTTATGGGCCAACCTATGGGGCGCATCGCGAAGCTTTGGAATTCGATGAAGCCCAGTACCGGGAAGTCCAGGCTTATGCCAAGGAATTGGGCATGATTTTCTTCGCTACGGCGTTTGATTTTAAAAGCGCTGATTTCCTGGCGAATATGGATGTGCCCTGCTATAAATTAGCCTCAGGTGATTTAACCAATATTCCGTTGCTGAAATATGTGGCTTCTTTGGGCAAGCCGATGATCATTAGCACCGGCGCTGGCCAGATGGATGAAGTGGAGCGGGCCTATGAGGCGATTATGCCCATTAATTCCCAACTGGCCATTCTGCAATGCACCGCCACATATCCCAGCGATTTTGAAAACCTGGATTTAAACGTCATTTCCACTTACCTGCAGGCATTCCCGGAGCCAGTGATTGGCTTCTCCTCCCACGATAACGGGATTGCCATGGCGGTGGCCGCTTATGTATTAGGCGCGCGCATTGTGGAAAAGCACTTTACCCTGAACCGGGCGATGCGGGGCACGGATCACGCTTTCTCCCTGGAGCCCGCCGGTCTGCGTAAAATGGTGCGGGACTTGCGTCGCACTCGGGTTGCCCTGGGTGACGGGCAAAAGAAAATGTATCCCGCTGAAACCAGCGCTCGCCAGAAAATGGGCAAGAAAATTGTGGCGGCTCGGGAATTAACGCCGGGCCATGTTTTACAGGAAGGCGACCTGTCCTTTAAATCTCCAGGTGATGGCATTGCGCCCTATCACGCCGACCTCTTCTATGGAAAGGTGCTGAAAGTGGGCCTGATGGAAGATATGGAACTGAGTTTTGATTATGTGGATGGCTTGGAGACGGTGTTATCCACCTCTTCCTTGGCGGCCAGCCATTCCTAGTATAGAGGTGAATCACGCATGAAGACAGGTTCTCCTCCCAAAGGCGTCCGTAAGCTGGTGAATATCCTTGGTTATGAACTGATGGGTAAAAAGGAATATATCCAGCCCCAAGAAGGTTACCATTATGTGCCGGATATTTACGGCAAATCCAGCCGTAAAATGCGGGATATTCGCCAAAATGAGCCCTTTTACTCGCTCGCTAAAACGGTGCGGGACCACAAGCGAACCTATCTGTATTACGATCGCCTGAATACCCTGTATCAGGCCCTGGAAAATATCGCGCGCAACATGCCGGGTTCTGATCCGCTCTACATGGCGGAAGTAGGCGTTTTTCGGGGCGGTGGCAGTTATTTTCTGGCCAGCGCGGCGGAAACGTTAATGCCCGGTCGAGCTCGTCTCTATTCCGTGGATACCTTTGAAGGCCATAGCGAACATGACTTGCCCGGTAGTGGACTGGATGCGGATCATCAGGCTAAAGGCTTTGACCGTACCGATTACGAGCAGGTGAAAACTTACCTCTCCGGCTTCCCGTTTGTCACCGTCTTAAAGGATCGGGTGCAGGATTGCGCCGCGCAATTTGCCGAACACCGCTTTGCCCTGGTTCATCTGGATGTGGATATTTATATGCCGACCTTGTTCTCGCTGGAATTTTTCGAGGAAAGAATGCGTCCCCAAGGCATTATTGTGGTGGACGATTATAATTTTCTGACTTGCCCTGGGGCCAAGCAGGCCGTGGATGAGTATGTAGCCAAAGCGAAACGTCCGGTGACCAAGCTGGAATTGCAGACGGGTCAGTGCCTTTTAATTTATAGTTAGTTTTCTGTTTTTTGCTTTTACTTCGTAGGTTTATACGCATGCCGTTACCGCTCACTATTCCCAACGAAGCCATTCAACAGTTGAAATTGCTGGTGTTTGATTTCGATGGCGTGTTCACCGATAACACCGTCTATGTGGATCAGCATGGGGTGGAATCCGTGCGGTGTTGGCGCAGCGATGGGTTGGGCATCCAAAAAGCGCTGGCTTTGGGATTGCCCTGTTATGTGTTGTCCACCGAGGTAAATCCGGTGGTGTCGGCGCGTTGTAAAAAATTAAAGCTGCCCTGTATCCAAGGTCAGGAAGATAAGCGGGAGGCGCTGGTCAATCTGGCGGCGGAACGGGGAATCCCGTTGGAACACGTGGCCTATCTCGGGAATGATATTAATGACCTGGGATGTCTGGAAGCGGTGGGCCTTCCCCTGGTGGTGCGGGACGCCTACCCGGAAGCGGTCGCCGCTGCCCTGTACCAGACAGAAAAACCCGGCGGTTTTGGCGCGGTGCGTGAAGTTTGTGATTGGATTGTGGCATGTCGGCAATTAAATCAAATAACGATACCTCAATGAGTTCCGTACTGGAACAATTCCGCCTGAACGGAAAGCTGGCAGTGGTAACGGGCGCGTTCGGCAAATTGGGTTCTATTTGGACCCGCGCCTTATTGGAAGCCGGTGGTCGCGTGGCGGCGGTTGATTTGCCGACGATTCAACCCAGCCAGGCGCAGCAGGAATTACAAGCCCGGTACGAGGAAAATAATCTGCGGTTTTTTGGCGCTGATATTACCGCCAGAGAAGATTTACTCCAAACACGGCAAGCCATTGAAACCCAATTTAACGCTTCGGTTGAAATTGTGGTGAATAACGCGGGCATTGATCAGCCACCGGGTAAACCGAGTCGCACGTATCTGCTACAGGATTTCCCGCAGGATTTATTCGAGCAGGTTTTAAGCGTGAATTTAACCGGCGCATTCCAGGTGATGCAGGTCTTTGGGGAACGCATGGTGGAAAAGCAAGCAGGCAGTATCATCAATATCGGCTCGCTCTATGCCTCCGTTTCCCCGGACGTGAATTTCTACAGCCACATTGAAGTGGATCCGCCGTTTCTGAAGCCACCGGTTTATGGCGCTTCCAAGGCGGCGTTGTTGAATTTAACTCACTATTTCGCTACGCATTGGGGACCGCGCAATGTGCGCATCAATATGCTTTCGCCCGGTGGCGTGGAAGGTGGGCAGGACACTCATTTTAAAAGCAAGTTTTGCGCCCGTACCCCGCTGGGGCGAATGGCCGAAGCGGATGATTTAACCGCGCCGCTGCTGTTTTTAGCCAGTGACGCCTCGCGCTACATTACGGGTTTAAACCTGAAAGTCGATGGAGGATTTACGCTATGGTAGAAGCATTGCAAGAAGCCAAAGCCGGTGCCCAGAAGCGCGAAGGCAGCCTCTATCCCCTGGTGGTTCAACATTGGATTGGCAATGAAAATCGGGACTCGATTGCTGCGGAAACTTTTTCCAAGCTCAATCCTGCAACCGGTGAAGTTTTGGGGCAGGTCGCACGGGGTCGTCAGGCGGACGCGGATCGGGCGATTGCACTGGCGGTGGATGCTTATCCCGAATGGCGCGCCAGGCCGGTGATCCAACGGGCCGACCTGTTGCGGAAAGTCGCGCAACTCATGCAGGAGCGCCAAACGGAAATTGCTCGCGTTGTGGCGCTGGAAACCGGAAAATCCCCAAAGGACGCGCTGGGTGAAGTAGGTGCGGCTATTGAGATGGGCTATTTTATCGCCGGAGAAGGCCGCCGTTATTACGGCCATACCACCAATAGCGCGATGGCCCATCGTTCGGCCATGACAGTACGCCAACCCATTGGGCCTTGCGCCTTGATTATCGCCGCCAATACGCCCATCGCCAATGTGGCCTGGAAAGCCTTTCCCGCGCTGCTGTGCGGAAACACGGCCATCTTAAAGGCGTCGGAAGATACGCCCTACACGGCTATCCTGTTCGCTGAACTCCTCAAGGAAGCAGGCTTGCCTGCCGGGGTATTCTCGGTGCTGCAAGGTTTTGGCGAGGAGGCGGGAGCGCCCTTGGTGGAGAATGAGCGTATTCGGCTGGTCAGTTTTACCGGCTCGGTGTTCGTGGGTCGCTATATCCAAAAAGTGGCCGGTGAGCGTCTGGCTAAAGTCTGCCTGGAACTGGGCGGCAAAAACCCGTTGATTGTTTGTGATGATGCGGACTTGCATGCCGCCGCCGATGCTGCCTTGCTCTCCGCCTTTTCCAACGCGGGGCAACGATGCGCCTCCGCCAGCCGTATCCTGGTGTTTGAATCGGTGTACGAGCAATTCAAGCAAATCCTGCTGGAAAAAACGAATCGCCTGAAGGTTGGCCCCACCGATGCGGATGATTTGGGGCCGGTGATTAACGCCGCCCAGCTTAGCCAAATGTTGAACACCGTACGTGAAGCGGTGGACCGGGATGGCGCTGTGGTGCTGTGTGGCGGCGATCGTGTAAATGATGCCGAACATCAAAACGGATTTTACATGGCGCCCACTATTCTGGAAAATGTTTCGCCCCAGGCGGCCATTTCCCGCGAGGAATTTTTCGGGCCGATTACCTGCCTCTATCCGGTCAAGGATTTTAACCATGCGGTTGAGTTGGCGAACGATTCCCCGATGGGGCTGACGGCGGCTATCCATACCACCAGTATTCATCGAGCCCAGCGTTTTACGGAATTGAGCCAGACGGGCGTGGTTTCCATCAACGGGCCAACCTACGGCAGCGAGCCTCACATGCCCTTTGGCGGCCTGCGCAATTCCGGCAACGGTTTTCGGGAAGCGGGCATGGAAGCGCTGGACGTTTATTCCGACTGGAAGAGCGTCTACGTCAAATATGATCCGGAGAAAATTTAATGAACACCTCGTCCAGCAGCCTGACCTGTTTGGCCCTGATCCCGGCGCGGGCGGGCTCCAAGCGGGTGGTGAGCAAAAATACCAGACTGCTCGCCGGTCATCCGATGCTGGCCTATACCATCGCCTCCGCGCTGGATTCCGGTGTTTTTCAGCGGGTGATTGTTTCCACGGATAGCCCTGAGATTGCGGAAATTGCCCGCCAATACGGCGCGGAAGTTCCTTTTCTGCGTCCAGAAACATTGGCTACTGATCAATCGCCGGACATTGAGTGGCTATCGCATTTGCTGTTGAAATTGCGTGAGTCCGGCGAAACGGCGGACTGTTTTTCCATTCTGCGACCCACCAGCCCTTTCCGCCAGCCGGAAACCATCCAACGGGCCTGGCAGGCCTTTGTAGCAGATGGCTCTGCGGATTCCTTGCGGGCGATTGAAAAATGCGCCCAGCATCCCGCTAAAATGTGGCAGATTCATGGCAATCGCATGACTCCGATCATGCAAAACCCGGACCCGACGGGCACGCCCTGGCACAGTACGCCGTATCAATCATTGCCGCCCGTGTACGTTCAAAATGCCAGTCTGGAAATCGCCTGGTGCCGGATTCCCTTGGAACAAGACAGCATTGCGGGCGAAAACATTCTGCCGTTTATCACGGAAGGCTACGAAGGGTTCGACATTAACACCCCGGAAGATTTAATTGTGGCTGAGCATTTGATTCAGCAGGGTTTGGCCACATTGCCGAAAGCGCCGGTTTTTGCCCAGTCTGGAGTAAAGTTAGGACTGAAGTAGAGGTTTTGGTATGAGCACACGTTCTTATATTCCCGTTTCCGAAATGCGTCGCATCCAGCAGGCCATTACTGACCCTGTGGCGCAATGCGAGATCATGGCTGATCTCTTTCGGGTGAATACGCTCTACATGATCAAACAGGCGGGCTCCGGCCACATTGGCAGCAGTTTTAGCTGCATGGAACTGATTACCTGGCTGTGGTTGCAAGAAATGAAAAACCCCAATGAGCCGAATTTACCGGAAAGCGACACCTGTTTTTCCTCCAAGGGACATGACGCGCCTGGACTGTATTCGCTTTTAATCGGACAGGAAAAATTGGCGGAATCCTATCTGCATCAGTTGCGTCGGTTGGGTGGTTTGCCGGGACACCCAGACGTACGCACCCCTTACATGGCGACCAATACAGGCTCTCTGGGCATGGGCATTTCCAAGGCGAGAGGGATGGCCTTGGCTAATCGTTTGTCCGGTAAAAAAGGACGATTTTATGTTTTAACCGGAGACGGTGAACTGCAGGAAGGCCAATTCTGGGAATCCTTGCAGCCCACCGCGAATCAGGGCTATTCGGAAATCACGGTGATCGTGGATCACAATAAAATCCAATCGGATACCTGGGTTTCACAGGTCAGCGATTTGGGACAATTGGAAAATAAGCTGCGCGCCTACGGCTGGGAAGTGGCCCGATGCGATGGCCATAATTTGGCTGAGATCCAAAAAATCCTGACGCGTTTTAAAACCGTGACGGATCGCCCGCAAATTTTGATCGCGGATACGGTGAAGGGTCAAGGCGTTTCCTTCATGGCCGATGGCATGGGAGACAATGGCCTGTACCGCTACCATAGCGGCGCGCCGAGCGATGACGATTATGACGCCGCGGTGCAGGAATTGCTGGCCAGGGTGTCGGAAAAGTTGCAATCCTTAGGCATTCCCGCCCCGAAATTGGAAAGCATGGAGCCGCTGGCGCGCGTGTTGCCGCAATCGCCGCAAAAACTGGTGGCCGCCTATGGCGAGGAATTGGCGGCTTTGGGCCAGGAAGTGTCTCATCTGGTTGCGCTGGATGGTGACTTAATGCTGGATACCGGCCTGATTCCTTTCAAGAGTGCGGTTCCCGAGCGCTTTGTGGAATGCGGGATCGCGGAGCAGGACATGGTTTCGATGGCCAGTGGCTTGTCCTTGCGCGGGATGATTCCGGTGGTGCATTCTTTTGCCTGTTTCCTGTCCACACGCCCGAATGAGCAGATTTACAACAACGCCACCGAACACGGTAAAATTATTTACGCGGGTTCCCTGGCTGGACTATTGCCCGCCGGGCCGGGACACTCCCATCAATCGCTGCGGGATATTTCCACCTTGGGCAGCGTTCCGGGGTTAACGTTAATTCAGCCTTGCGATGAGCGTGAAACGAAAATGGCCCTGCGGTGGGCGGTGCGGGAAAATATTCAAAGCACCTACTTGCGGTTGGTGTCCATTCCGGTTGATGTTCCCTATCAATTACCGGAAAATTATCAACTCATCAAGGGCCGGGGCGTTAGCCTGACGCCGGAGATTCAGCAAGCGGATGCCGTGTTGTTCGCCTACGGGCCGGTCATGCTGTCGGAAGCCTTTTTGGCAGCACAGCGTTTGTTGAAAGAGCAGGGGCTGCGGATTAACGTAATCAATTTACCCTGGTTGAACTTTTTTGATGCCCAGTGGTTGCGTGAAGTGATTCAACCCAACATGGCGGTCATTACAGTTGATGATCATTACGTCCAGTTTGGGCAGGGCACTTTATTACTGGCCTCTATTTCACGTTTGTTTGAAAAACCGCTGCGTTGCATTTCTCTTGGGGTTGAGGACGTCCCGGTTTGCGGGCAGAACGTGGAAGCGCTGCGCCATCATGGACTGGACGCTGAATCGCTGCAAAAAACCATCGCCCAATTCCTGGCTAAAGTGCCCGTATAAACCCGTATAAAAAGAGCTGGCTTCACATGAAAAAACTGGTAATCATCACATCCGATCTGTATGTGCGGAACTACCTGCAAACGGACGCGCTCAGCCAAATTGAAGATGAGAATTGCTATTTTCTGGCTTCGGATGAAGTGACGCTGCGGGAGCCTCTGCAAGCCAAAGCGAACTTTTTTGGATTTTTTCATTACGATGCAGCGAGAACACGCAACAATATGTTCATGACCAACGTCTTGATGTTACGTCATCAGAATCGCTCCCGTACTTTCTCCTACCGATTCCGGCGGATGCGTGAAAATACCTGGAAACAATTTTCCGCTGAAAAACTGGCGCAGAGTAAGACTTATCAGCACCTGAGCCGGGTTTTACCCCAGCCGATCTCTCATCTGTTGGCGTTGCAGGTGGCGCGGGCGTTGAAGCTGTTGAAGCTCTCCACGGCGGATCGGGAAAATATCGGGATTGCGCTGCTGGGGCGTCCGGGCATTGCGGAATTATACGGCCAATGGTTTGAACGTGCTGTGAAACCGAGTCAGGATCTGGAAAACGCCATTGCACGATTAAAGCCGGATGTGGTAATTTTTCCCTGCCTGGCGATCGATCCGCCGGGTAACGATATTGTGCGTTTGCAGAAAAAATTAGGTTATCGATCGTTATTCTTGATTGATAATTGGGACAATTTATCCAGCAAATCCGTGTTTCTCCATCAACCGGATTATATGGCGGTTTGGGGACAGCAAAGCGTGGAGCATGCCTGGGAGATTCATGGGCTACCGGCTGAGCGGGTGTTTCCGGTTGGTACGCCCCGTTTTCAACATTACTTTGATACCATTAAAACCATCCGGTCGACCGGCCAAAATCCGGAAAGTCCTTATCCGTTCCCTTATGTTTTATATGTGGGCTGCGCGATTCCTTTTGATGAGCTCAGTTCCCTGAAAATTCTGGATGAAGTCTTAAAGGCAATCAACCAACATCGAACCGAGCCTTTGCGGGTGGTCTATCGGCCGCATCCCTGGCGGCAAAAGCGGAGTTGCCCCGATGTGCTGAATCTCGATGATTTTTCCTATGTGGTATTGGATGAGCAACTCAAAGAGCAATATTATCAGCCGCAACGGAGCGGGCTTTTTCAGCCCTCGTTGGCCTACTATCCCAAATTGCTGGCCAACGCGGAGTTGGTGGTTGGCCCGCTCACCACGATGTTATTAGAGGCCGCCATCTTCCGGAAAAAAATTCTGGCGATTGCTTATGATGATGGCGTTCATTTAACCACTCCCCATAACGCGTTGAAGTATTATCGTCACTTTGAAGGGTTGACGGACATGCCCGGCATGCGTTTTTCTCACCGCAAAGCCAATTTCGGCGAGGATTTTATGAACTGGTTCAATATCGCTCCGGAGCAGGTCGATTGGGCAGGACAATCGGAAAAGCTGGGTTATTATTTGTTTCAGGATGATCAGTCTTACCCTGAACGATTGAAACGGGTTTTGGATCGGATTGAATTGATTGAATCGCAGAAATCAGTAAACTGATACTGTATTCATAAAGCTTGTCCCGCAGGATTAAACGTTTTTTTAATTTGGGGTTGTAAGCCCAAACCCTCGAAAATTCCGTGAAGTCTGTAAAGTCTTTATTTGACCGCTTCAATTGTAACCCGATCCAGCAAGGCATCCAAATCAATTGGCTTTCTATTCTCACAAAAGGTGTAATGACCTAAAAAGTGGATATGTTGCCATGCCATAGGAGATATTTTCCTGAAGACACGGAGCATTTTCGGGTTACCAACTTCCAAATGCTTGTCCAGCAGCCGGGAAAGTATGGCTGAATTGTAATAGACAATGGCATTGGCGAGCAAGCGTCCGCATTGATTGGCAATGGCCACTTCCAGGTCTGTTTTTCCAATCAGCTGCTTTTTGCCTCCTACCTGAGCAACGGCTGCTCAAAGCTGGTGATAAGACTCAATCCGGTTCTGAGAGCGGTGAACATTGCGTTGCAGTTGAGGATCTTGCAGGTAACGCAGGGTATAAAGGCTGCGTATCAGCTTATCGAACTCAAAGATGGCCTTCCGAGTTAGGTTATGCCGGGTATAGGAACAGAGTTTTTTGATTAGGGTGCTCTGGGTCATTTCTTTTAGGCCCAGCGTGGCCACCACCTGATCAATATTGTCTTTTTCGTCTAAAATCAACTGGCTGTCGATTTGTCCGATAGGTTGAATGCAGTAATTTCCATACTCATTGAGCGGTCTGGCACAATATAAATGCTTCAGTTGCGCTTGTGGATTGGCGAACCGTGGCTCCAATGCGATATACTATTTATGAGTACTAATATTATCAAATTCCTTATACTCATCCTTATTGGTTTTGTGGCATACGTGGGCATTCAATACGACGGTGGTAAACGTTACAATCAAACGCTTGAAACTGTTTTGAAACACTGATTTCTGCTATAGCTCTCAAACTTTGCATATCCCGGCTACGGAAAAATCCAATGAAAAATGAGGCAATTAATGAGATAGTTTGGTAATGAGAGCTCTTCAACAGAAGGGAAAACAGGCTGAATTGCGGCCTATGGATACTTCCTCATAACAGAGCAAGGCCATAATCTATCTACCCCCTTTTGCGTTGAAACACTCCGGCCCAAGCCGATACCCAATCCCTACCCTCTGAAATCCAGATTGATTTTGAGCAACCTGCACCGGCAATAATTGCTACCCACATGAAAAGGCAGTTACCCTTCCTGTCCTAATCAGGTTTCTACGGCAAGCCCAATACCGGTTTTGCCATATTCGTTTCCGTTGTAAAGCAAATACTTCTTCCCTTCAAACTCAAACACGTTGGGATAGCAAATCATCTCCGAATCCCAGCCTTCGGGGGAAACATCAATGCCCGCTCGATCGTCCAACCGCTGCCACTCAACACCGTCCGACGACTCGGCATAACCAATTCGGTAGGCGGCGCCCCGATAGGAATACCACATTTGGTAGCCTTGACCTTGCTGGAGCACGCAAGGCTTAGACATGGCGTATTCCTCCGGCGATTTGAAATTCAAGGCGATTTGACCGCTAGGCTCCCAATGGATGCCGTTCTTGGACTCAGCGTACTTCATCAGGTGCGCCATGTCCTTTTGTTCTTTGCCCCAACTCAGGTTTGAGCCGTACCACATCCTCCACAATCCTTGTTCATGCCGAACCCAAGGGTAAGAGATTGAATACGGATCTACCTGGCTGCGATCCATCACGGGCGCTAGTGAAACCTTCACAAAAGGCTCTGATGGCCGCTCACTGATAGCTAAGCCAATGCTGTTTCTCCAAGGTACCGTTACGCCCAGATTCCAACCCAGGTAATATAGGTATCGCTTACCATCAACCGCTAACAAACAGCCCATGGAAGTTCCGCTATCATCGAAAGTGCCGATAGGACCGGCGCTCATCACGGGAGTTTCGGATACCGCCAGCGGCGTAAACGGATCCCGCAGAGAAAATTCAAAGTAAGCAACGGAAGAGACGTTTTGCGCATTCCGACAACTGAAGTATACCCGGAACCGATCACCAGAAACGTGTTCCGCTACAGGGTTCGCGGCATGGCTGACCATCCAGTCTCCCCGGTTTGGCGTTTGCCAAATACGTCCTATTTTTTGCCAGTTCACCATCATCAATGTCTTTATTAAATTCTAGGCAAGCGGTCGCTGGTTAATCGGTGTTTTTCGGCAGCATTGCCAATGTAAACTCCTTTTTCCTCGGTATTTTTCAAGATCAGTGCCCCTGCTCCAATCACACACTCGGGGGCAATCTGGATATTATTGCGCAGGGTGGCGTTAACGCCAATAAAGGTGTACGCCCCAATCTCCACATGGCCGGACACCACAATATGCGAGGCCAGAAAACAATGGTCGCCAATAATTGCATCGTGCCCAATGTGGTTGCCGCTCCATAAGGTTACATTATTGCCAATGGTCACGAACGGCTGCAAAGTATTGTCTTCCAGAATAAAGCAGTTATCGCCAATGGCATCCGTCCAGCAGGTCGCCTTGGAACTCACGTATGACACCAGGGTATAACCCTTTTCCTTGGCCTCTCTGTATTTTTGAGCGCGCAATTTATTAATTTGGGCATAACTCAATGCGATAAACATCTCATATTCCCCCGGCGGAAAATGCGTTTGAATTTCCTCAAACGGAAGCACGGGTAATTCTTGGAAAGTGTTGGTCTCTATGAATTCCCGGTCGACTGTAAAAGCCACAACCTCATGGGAACTGTCATGCGTGAAATAAAAATGGGCAAGATTGGCAATGTCTCCCGCCCCGAAAATAATGATTTTTTTCCCGCCAGCCAATGTATAATCTCCTGCTTTAATCCCTGGACTTTAATACGCTAATCGTAAATTCATACAGATTATAGTCATGGAATAAGGCGACGTTTTTAGAAAAATGGCGCTTACACCAGTCAAACCAATAACCCGGATCCGCATAATACAAGTCAGTACGCTGCAATAGCGGATCGCTATAGGAAGTAAGGATATTGAACGAAAAACCTTTGACGCTAGCGCGATCCATGCGCAGTAATCCATCGCGGATATAATCTTCCCACTGGGTATCGACATAACCCATGCGGACATTAAAAATGCCGCTTGCCACCACGTAGTCGGCAGTTTGCAGTTGGTCACCCACAAAAAAGCGGGCATTGGCTAGATGTGCATACAAATTTCCGGCCGCCTGAATCATGGATTCGCTGATATCGTAACCCGCATATCGGAAAGACAGATCCTGTCGGATGAGATACTCTACCAGAGCGCCATAACCACAACCATAATCGGCAATAGAAAAAGGCGGCTGCAAATCAAACCCCCGAAGTAATTGCCGAAAACGCAGCCACTGAGATTCAGTGGAATTCCAATCCACACCCTGGTGGGTTAACCCGTGATTTTCCAATTTCTGGGAATAATAGTTGGCAACGCGCTGTTTTACAGAATCATGGCTCATTCCGGGCATACCCCACAGGCCGTTAATGGCTTAGCCCAAACATAATCGCCAACCTGCCCGCTGCCTACCATTAGTATTAAATCCAAGATAGAAACCTGGTGGGTAAATGGCGGATAAAGTTGAGAATACTCCGGGTAATCGTATTGCATCCACTCCACCTGGATACCCACATGCTCCAGCATCTCAACCTCCAGATAATCTTTTGCGGCAGGACCAGACAAGTAGCTGTCGGCACCCACAGCCTTCACGATACTCAATAGCCTTTGGCTGGGGTTTTGAGTATCAATATCCAGGTCGGAAGCGTAAAAGAACTGGATGTCACCAAGTCCCAAGCGTTCCGCGATCGCTTGGGTGATAGTCCCCGTTAGCTTGGAAATACTGGATTCGTTTTGTACGCTTAACAGCAATTCGCAAATCCAGGGAAATTCCTGCTCAAAACAAGGCGCCTTTTTATAGTGTTGACGAAGGCTCTGCAAGTGTCGCTCGGCCCATTGCATATCCTGCACATGCACATTTTGAATCAATAAGCCATTGTGCGTTCCGTGGGCATGAACAGGAATGGTCAGCCATATAGGACCATTGAGCGTCTTGATCTGGTTGCGGTTACGCCAACCCCGTTTGTCGTACTGAACGGTATCCAGAAAAACAAAGATATCGGATTTCGCAATCTGGTGAAAAAAACCTTTCCAGGGAATATAGGAGGGTTGGATAATGCAAACCTTCATCACTGGTGCTCTCTCAAGAACTGAGCGATGGATGCAATCACCCAGTCCTGTTCCTGGTCAGTCATATTATAGAAGATAGGCAACCGAACCAGTCCGCGGGCTAGCCGGAACGTGTTCAAAAACGGTTCCGAAGCATCGCTTACAAGCTCTGGCGAAAGCTGTTGACCCATGGGGGAACTGTGCAATGGCACATAATGAAACGGGGTGACAATGTCCCGTTGGCGCATAAAATTGATAAATGCCGTCCGGTACTCCGGTTCCTCAAACACCAGCGCGAACAAATGATAGTTGGGTGTATTACCACTTGGCGTCTCTAACATAGAAACCGTAGCCGGCTGAAGCAGCGGTTGCAGGCTATGGGCATATCGCTCCCAAATCTGCTGGCGGCGGGCGTTGATTTTATCCAGGTTTTCCAACTGCACCCACAGATGCGCTGCATTCATATCGGAAAGTACATAGCTAGAGCCTAAGTCGACCCAAGTGTATTTATCCACCAACCCTTCCACGAAACGAGTGCGATTAGTGCCTTTTTCTCGGATATATTGGGCTCGCTCCAGCAGCGCCGGGTTGTTGACAATTAACGCCCCACCTTCACCGCTGGTAATATTTTTGGTTTCATGAAAAGAGAGACAGGCCAAATCACCCCACGTTCCCAAAGCGCGACCTTGGTACAAGGCGCCAATCGCTTGGGCTGCATCCTCCACCAAGGCCAGCCTATGCTCGGCGCAGAACTGAGACAATGCGTCCATATTGGTTGAATTGCCAGCATAATGCACTACGCAAACCGCGCGCGTACGAGGACTTACTTGCCGTTTGACGCTCTCCAAGTCCAGTTGTCCGTAGCGGTCGCAATCCACAAATTTAACGGTTGCGCCTCGCAAGGCAAAAGCGTTTGCTGTTGAAACAAAAGTATAACTAGGCAGTATCACCTCGTCCCCGGGGGACAAATCCAACAGGAGCGCCGCCATTTCCAAGGCATGAGTACAAGAGCTGGTCAGCAAGCAGGGCGCCTGATAGCGTTGGGCCAGGGATTTTTCGCAAAGCAGGGTATTGTGTCCCACACCTGAAATTTGGTTATAAGTCTGGATAGCCTTGCGGATCTCTTCAATTTCCGGACCCAGGAATGCGGGTTTATTAAACGCCACCCGGCAAGCGTAAAGTGTCTTAGAGGGCTGGGGACCGGACGGAATCTCTGGAATTAGCGCCATATTACCTCTTAAAAATAGTAGCCATGCTTTGTTTTACGGTTATTGTAATACAAACTTATCAAACCCGCTTGTCTATGCCGCATTCCATAAACAAGTGTGTATACGGAATCCTCAGCACGTTATGCCGATTCTCATATGTCACATAAGGAAGCACCTGCTCGGCCAGCGACACATATTCTTTAGACTTGCGAATGAATTGCCCCCGGTCTGGCAGGATAATTTGCCGAGCCAGCAGGGATTGATCCTCTGTAAAGCAACAATCCAGCGTAATAGCCGCCCGTCCGGCTTAAGTGCGGTTGCGGACATCCTTAAAAGATGCATAGCTTCTTCATCCGGCAAATGATGAATCAAGCCGGACGCAATGATAATATCGTAGGGCTCCCGGCTCTCCTCAGTGACCTGTTTACAATAAAATTTACCACGAGAACCATACTTTTTTTGATCAGCCTCAATATAGTCAGCACTCATGTCAAAGCTTTCATACTCCACGCCACCCGGCAGGAAGACCAGCAAAACATCCAAAACACGATCGCCAGGACGCGGACGAATGAATTGCTCAACAAATAAACGTCTGTCGCTTTGTCCGCCCAATAAACTCTGAAACCAGTTATACATAGCAGGTTGAGATAAGATGGCTTGCAACCTAAGCTTGACGTACTCAATAAAAACCTTCTCTCTTACTGACTGTAGGCGGCAAGCAAGAGGGAGCCGCCCATTGGGAAACGAATATCTTGGCCGATCATGGCTCGCTCAATATCCATGATTGTTTCCAGGCTTTGATTTAAGAATGGGGAAATGCCAAATTCCGACATGGGGTCATACTGGCCCGCCTTGTTTTTTTGCGTCAGCCTGGACAACATCATCGCAGGCAATAACAGCGAGACAAAAGAAGTCATGTAAGCCACCCGAAAACCGGCGCGCTCCACCTTCCGGCGCAGCTCATCCGCCCGGTAGCGCCGAACGTGATGGGCGTATTCATCGGCAGGCCCCCACAAGAACGGATGCTGAGGGACGGTCAGCAAGATACCGCTACCTCTTGATGGCCGAAGCGCTTGACGCATTTGAAATAAGACGGCCTCATCCTCTTGGATATGCTCCAGCACGTCAAATGCGCCAATCAGGTCAAATTCATTATCAAAAGGGATCTGGCGAGCGTCCATCTGGAAAAATCGGCAGTCCGGCAAACGCTCTTTAGCCAAGCCAAGTCCTTCCAATAAAACTTCACTGCCACACAAATCCATTTCAGGGCGTGCCTGACGAATCCCACTTAGCACATAGCCTGTCCCGCAGCCAATTTCAAGAAAGTTTTTCGCCTGCGAAAAAAGACGATCCAAGGTTTGCGTAATCAACTTATTTCTGGCCCGAAACCAGAAATTTCCCGCTTCCAATGCATAAAGATTCACGTGGTATTCCGGTTTAAAACCCTCGCTTGCTTCGCCAAGGCTGGGAGAAAAGACCAAAATCCCGTCTTGGCAGAGCGGAGACTGTAAACATTCAGGACAATTCCAAGACTGAGAGTTAAAACGGCAATCGCAAACCAGACATAATTTCATACGCAGCGCCCTAGCCTCATCAACCGTAAGAAGGCTGGAAATTTAAGTGAGTTATTAAAAACATGCAATCATCCGTGTCACTCAACAACCATGGAGACAGTCCTTGTTTCGTATTGTATCACAATCAAATTGCACCTCTGACCATAAGCTACATCTATCAGGGAGATAAACCGGCTGCCATAATTCTATTTCCCTTATCTATTGTTCGGTAAAATTACGGTTTCTGACGCGCCCCAGATAAAATCATGCTAGAGAAGGCTCAGGCAATATAGAAAATCTGTACATTAAAAAAGCATGAGAATGCGATATCCGTTTGGATAACCCTCTACACTTGTGAACGTTCGCATAGATACCATTGTTAAGTTTTAAGGATTTCCCATCTCATAAACATAAAAGTCCGCGTTCCGGTAAACCAGCTTGTTGAGGGGGGATTCCATCGGGGATAGAACCGGGGTGCTGCAAACTACATGCGTTATAGTAGGATAGTGTTGAGTAATCAGCTGTAGCTCTGCCGGAGAGCAAGAGCCTTTTTCTTGGAAAATGGCGTTTAACCGCGAAAAAAGTCTATACCAGGCAACATATTCCGCCCGGTCGGCATAGTATAACGTGCCGAAAAAATTCCAATCCAAGGTAACTGCGCGGCACCCAAACGCCAAAATATAAATGGTGACATCATTTTGCTGGACTGGACTGACATGAACCAGAGTATGGGCCTGTGAGGTATTGTTTTTAAACCATAAGGCAACATCATACATATTGGCTTTTCGCCAGAATTTATGCTGCTTGCTGGGACTTAAGCCATATTCCTTTTTCTTAGAGTCAATTTGGTGTGGAATCAGGCGAATGAGCGGCGCGTGACTGATGATATCGCGGGCTAGGGTGCGGCAATCGATAAAAATGACGCTTAATCCCAATAGCACGGTCAACCAAAGCCTACGGGTGCATTTGGATTGTTGGGCAATGTATAAGGCAGCCATCATCACTAAAGGTAAAACCAGTTGCCTGGGGGCCCGCAAGAAATCCGCCAATAGAAAGGGTGAGCGTCCATGGGGAATCAGCCACAAATAGTTCAAGGCGACAATAAAACCGAAAATGAAAAGCGTCGCCCCGATGAAAAACAAAATATCCTTTTTAACGCTGCGCTGGATAGACGCCAAGCCTAGTCCGCCAAAAACCATCCACGCCAATGGGGAAAACAGAATGGCGAACTGATCCGCCGAAAAAGTCGGCAAGCCCAGCCGATAATCAAACGCCTTCTGTAATTCAGCCGGATTCACGGAGCCTGGACCTTGCGGGGCTGCATGTCGCATATAGGAAATAAAATCAATGGCAAACGGTAACATGGGAATGAGCGACGCCAACCCGCACATAGCAGCCAAACCAATCGCACGCCAAGAAAATCGGCCAATAACCACTTGAGCCAGTAGCATCGCCGAAACCATAGTCAACCCGGTCAGCGGATAAATGTTAGACAACAAACCAATCAAAAAGAACAAAACTAACAACAGCTTAGGGTTTTGCCGCCAGCGTAGCCATCCCAGGAAGAGCGGCGGATAAAAAACGGAAAACAAAGTTCGGGGCAACATGCTAGGAAACGACAAAATAGCCCAGGATTCCACCGGAAAAACCAACACTGGAAAAACGGAAAAAATAGCAACAGCTAAAGAAAGCCCAATATAGCCAGTCAGGATATACAAACTGATAAATGCCAGTAAAATATAGCCAACCCCAATAATCGCCTCCAGCGTAACCAGCGCCTGAACCAAGCCGAACGCAGAAATGAGCGGACTGATCAACGAAACGAAATAAAGCGTTGGGAAACGATACTGTCCCAAAAAAGTATGTTGCAGCTCGGCAGGCCTGGTTTTCAGCAAATAGAAGATATAGTATAAAATCGTATCGTTATTCAGGCGGCCAATGTCGTATCTATATCCCAAACGGTGCTCGAACAGCATAAAGCCCGCTACAAACACCAGAGTTACGCCAATAATCATCAGCCATTGCCCAATTGAGATCTCTTTTAATGAGGCCCACTCCGGTTTGGTATTCGATGCCTTCTCCATGGATAAACCCTGTCTCATACTCAAATAACTTGGAAGCTCTTGCGTCAATCTGCCAGAAACACGCAAAATTGTAAAACAGAACCGAAAATTTAGTAAGCCTGCTTAAAGAGGCTCTTTAGGCTCAACCTCGTGATCTATCACACATTCCGCAAACAGCACCAACGCATGCGGATGGTTGCGCATTGCTTTTTGCAGCAAGTGGCAAGGAAACATCACTGTTTCATTCAGAACCCCTTTCAGAAGGGAGGGAAAAGTGGTTTTAAACAGCACCTTCCGGTTGCCGGATTGCCGGGTTTGCTCCCGTTGGGATAAAGCCTTCTTTTGCGACTCTTGCCGTGAAACCAACCAGTTGGAAACAGGCAACAGCAAGTTGGATACCGGATAAGTTAACCCGGCCATATGTTCACAGCGTAGCCCGCTGCGTTGCAATGCCCTGGATAACGATTCTCGGCTGTAACGCCGAAAATGGCCCGCGATATCATCTTCCACACCCCAATGGGCAGGCGAACCCGGAACCAGCAAGACAATTCGCCCGCCCGGCTTGAGATGCGCCTTGCATTGTTCGAAATATCTCGCTTCATCCGTATCATCTAAGTGTTCCAGCACCATGCAGGATAAAATTAAATCCGCTGGCTGGTTGGGTAGAGTTTCCAGCCAGTTACCGCATTGCAAGTCATAACGCCCGGCCTGAATGGCCTCCGCATTCGCGACTCGGGCACAAGCCAAGGATTCCGGGTTCAGGTCATAGCCCGTGCCTGTCCAGCCTGCATTGAGCAACAGACGAGATAACTGGCCCTGGCCGGTTCCCACTTCAATAAAACGCCCGGCCGGAATAGCGGCCAAACGCTCCTTGAGGTACATTTGCTGTAAAACCGTTCCCGGCGGCAATACCACGGTCATATCGCAGGCTCTCCAGGGCTCGATTTATCAATGATAAAAACCGGCCTACCCTGGACTTGCTCAAAAATTTTGCCCAGATAAGAGCCCACTACGCCAATACAGATCAGGATTAACCCGCTCATCACGAGGATAAGAACCGCCAAACTAGTCCAGCCAGGCAAACCGGCGTGCAACATGTATTGGTAAATCAAGAAAATGGCCACCAGAATCCCGGCAATGGCGCTGGCAAACCCCAGGTAAACAATCCAATGCAACAGCACTGTGGTTTGGAAGAACAAGCCCTGCAAAGCATGTTGGATCAACTTTTTCAGCGTATAGGAACTTTCACCACTGTAGCGCTCAGCATGCACATACTCAATATCCGTGGTGGCAAAACCGAGCCACTGCACAATAAAGAGGTAATGTCGGTTTACATCCCCAACCCGCAAAAAAGCGTTGACCACTTTCCGAGAGATTAAGCTGAAGCTCCCATACTTCCCATTCAGGTTTTGCCGGGTTAATTGATTCATCAGCCGAAAGTAAAGTGAAGCGGACAATCTACGAAAAAAGGAATGCTGTTTTTCCTTGCGCTTGGCCAAAACCACATCGTTGCCCGCTTTGGCCTGCTGTACAAGCTGCGGAATCGCCTCCGGTGGGTCCTGCAAATCGCAGTCCATAACCACCACATAGCTGCCCAGGCTCTGGGATAAACCTGCGGTAATCGCAGCATGCTGACCAAAGTTCCGGCTTAATTGGTAACAGCGAACTTGCGGATCGCGCTCAGCCAAGCCAACCAGAACAGCCCAGGAATTATCCGGGCCATGATCTTCAATAAAAATAATCTCATAGGACAAGCCCAAAGACTGCAAGACCACTATCAAACGCTCATGTAAAGCCTGCAGGCAGGCTTCCGCAAGATACACAGGAATAACAACGCTTAAATCCGGCATTAAGGACAACCTTATCCCTGTCCTTTACGATAGAGACGCTCATGTTCCGGGCGATAATATTCATCCAGGTTAGTAACCACCCGCGTATAGTAACCCAATAACTGTTGCGTTCTGTCCGGTTGCTGAAGGATGGCCTCCTCCGGCAAAGCCCGGACATAATCAATTTGCTGTTTGATAAATGATCGGGTGAATTGGTGATTAATGGCGTACCGATCCTGGCCGGAACTATTTTGCCCGGCGGCATGCCACAATGTAGAATCAAAAACCAGCATGGAACCAGCCGGACAAACCACCGGCACCGCATTGCGAACCATATATTCGGAATCCGGACGTCCCGGCTTTTGATGACTACCTGGTACAACCCAAGTCGCCCCATTTGCCTCCATAAAGGCGTCAATGGCAAAAAAGACGTTTATAGAAACCAAGTAGCCGTTCATAAAACGCGGGAAATCTTGGTGAAAACTATTCTGGAATGTCTGGGACGAAGCACCATTAGGACAAGACGGCAAAATAAACCCATTCTGCAGGTGCAGGATAGCAGTCGGCCCAACGGTTCGGTCCACCAAGTGCAATAACTCTGGGATCTCCAAGAAACGATAAAAATGAGGCTCAAATTTGAGCATGAGCCGCAACACACCAAGCTCACCGGCAGCATCCAGACGGGACTGCCCAATTTTAGCCAAGATAGCCGCTTGCGCTTGGCGCATTGCTGCTTTGGTCTCTTCTAAAAACGCGGGCGGCAACAACTGGGGAATGATGGCGTAACCAACATCCCGCAATGCCTCTTGGGCTTGCGACAGTTGAGCATCCTCAATCTTGTCCATCGTTAGCATATGCATGGCATCCTGTCAGGGGTATAGGGACAACGCCACTTCAATATACCGAAAAATAACCTTACTGACCATATGCCAAGCGCAAACCCAAATGCTCTGTCGCAAAGTTATCGCAGGGTCGCGTTTAGCTTGCCTATAGAGTCTTATTGTTTATTAAGAAGTTAAGCCAAAGAGTGAATGGACGAATTCCACCTCCGTTTGGTAGTCATTCATAGCGGTAAATTGCCGTTTCTTGAGCATCAGTAAAGCCTCCATCCCAGCAATGGTCTTTTCGGCAGATTCAAAGGTCTTAAAACCCCGCATGGGCTTAAGCTTTTGCTTGAAACGGGCATGGTCTGATTCAATGCGGTTGTTCAGGTACTTGGAGGTTCGGTGAATCACCTTCTTTTTCAGCTTCTTGGCCTTCTTCAAGTCTTTCATGGCCCAGGGATAAGCTTGGTGGCCATCAGTGGTTATTTTCTCTGGCGTAGGATTGCCGGGCTTTTTGAGGGCTTTCCCAAAGAAGGCATTGGCGGCTGGTTTATCCTGAGTCAGGGATAAAAAGAAGTCTACTGTATTGTCTTTGGCGTCTACGGCTCGATACAGCCAGTGCACCTTGCCTTTAATTTTTACACTGGCCTCATCCACCCGCCAAGAGCTGGAAACACAGGATGGCTGTCTTCTTAAGCGTCACTCAATTTCAGGCCCATACACTTGAACCCAGCGGGCAATGGTGGCATGATCCACTGAGACTCCGCGTTCTTTGAGCATCTCTTCCACCATTCGATAAGCCAAAGGGTATCGGTCGGGTAGCAAGGGTGCATTGCTGCACCCCCGCCCCCTAAGAACCGGACTTGCGAGTTTCCCCGCATCCGGCTCAAGCCTTTCCTAAGCCTCCAAAGAGGAAGCCGACAATCCTTTGGTT